>QQTW01000012.1_pt1:105000-216537 | contig 216537 bp, 180 predicted proteins | sample 1904831 | NCBI WGS metagenome assembly QQTW01 (sample SAMN09435610, study PRJNA476489) | Subsurface metagenome, whole genome shotgun sequencing project. | reverse complement strand
GGTGTCGCCTATGGCGACGTGGTGCTGAATGCCCAGCGCACCGGCGAGACCTCCGGCGATATCGCGATCAACGCCGCGGGTCCGCTCAACATCAAGGGCGCCTATAGCATCGCGCTCAACGCCTTCTGGACCTACAATCTGCCTGACGGCAGCACCATCACCCAGGCCACGCTTGACGGCTACGACGTAGCCAGCACGACCTTCATCAGCGCGGCACTCGGCAATACGGGATTGTCGGCGCGCGTTGCAGGGCTGTCGGCCTACGGCAGTGCCTACCATCTGCGGCCGGGCGTGCAGATCACCTCGAGCGGCAATCTGTCGACCTCGGGCGATATCGACCTCGCGAAGTATCGTTACGGCGCCAATGCCGACCGCGACCCGAACTCGGCGACCTATGGTGCGGGCGAGCCAATGGCTCTCGTGATCCGCGCCGGCGGCAACGTGACGGTGAACGGAAGCATCTCGGACGGTTTCAGGTCGTCACCCGGGATGCCGGCCTCCTTCACGATCTTCGACGTCACCAACAGTCCGTACTTCAAGCAATCCTCATCCGGCGGCTATTCTTACTGGCTTGATCAGAACACAGACGTCTATGTCGTGCATGATTGGACGATTCCAAACGACGACTTCTACAATTGGTGGACGTTCAACTGGTGGTACAATCTGGTCGATTCCAATAACCACGCCTACAATCCCGGTGACACCGTTCCGGCTGGCACAATACTGAGCATCAGCAACAGCTATGGGGCGTTCGCATTCGAGCCCGGCAATATGCCTACGGTCGCAATTGTGAACAGCCCCGCAATTCCAGGCGCTTCCGCTACGGCAGCCGGGGCCTTCATGCTGGCGCCCGGTTCGCTGTCCGCGTCGGTTCGACTGGTTGCCGGCGCAGATCTCGCCGCCGCCGACCAGCGCGCGCTGCAGGCGCCGCAGGCGCTCAACGGGCGCGGCAATCTCTCGCTCAGCGATCCGGCCTACAATTCGTCGCTCAACGGAACCTTCTTCAGCGTGCTGCGTACCGGTACGGGCAGCCTGGATCTGTTGGCGGGCGGAAGCTTCAGCGAGGCCACGCCCTATGGCGTCTACACCGCCGGCACCCAATCCGCGCCGTTCCTGGCCGCGGACGGCAGTAACCCGTACGACGTGATCGGCACCGCGAGCCGCGGTGGTGTCCATGCCTGGTATCCGGAGCATGGCGGCGATGTGCTGCTCGTTGCGCAGGGAGATGTCACCGGCAACGTTCAAATATTCAACAACAACAGTCGCTATGTGGACTCGAATCTCACCAGCAATTGGTTCGGCCGGCAAGGCGGCGGTCAGTCGATCGATCCGACCGCGTGGTGGGTCAATTTCGGCTCATATGCCAAGACATCTGCGTGGAATAACAGCCTGCAGCTGATCGGCTTCCAGGGCATCGGCACGCTCGGTGGTGGCAATTTGACGTTGGTCGCTGGCGGCAACGCCGGCGTGACCGGCAACGGCTCGACCGGTCTCGATCTCGTGGTGGCTTCGACCGGGCGGGTGCTGTGCGACGGCACGCTGGTTCAAACCGGCGGCGGCGATCTCACGGTAAGGATCGGCGGCAAGCTCAACTCCGTGGTGCCGACTTACGGGGTGCAGGTGCCTGATTATTACGGCTCGATCACCAATCTGCGCGGCGACATCGCCGTGAACGCCGGCGCCATCGGTGGGCTCGCGCCGAACCTCGGCGGTGCCACCTTCACCTCGTACGATCCGCGCGCGGTCGACCCGAACGTCTTCAAGCGCTCGATGAAAACCCCCGGACCGATCTTCACGCCGGGCGATGGCACCATCAGCATCACGACGCGCGGCGATCTCGTGTTCGGGGGCGCCGGCGATGCCGGCATGGCTGATCCGGTCGATCAGAACCAAACCCCTTACACGGTGCGGAATGCGGACGGCACGACCTCGCTCGTCGCGAGCGGCGGGCAATCACGCTTCACTTTGTGGACGCCGTCGACCGCGATCGGCCTCTACGCCGCGGGCGGCGACGTCGCAGCCCTGGACGGAAATCCCGCCAGCGGCGTCGGCAGCGTCGCCTTCTATCCCGGCACGCTGATCGCTGCCGCCGCCAATGGCGACATTCGCTTCTCGGAGCCCGGAGGTACTGCTCTGTCGTTTGCGCCGATCGAGCTCGCACCTTCGCCGTTCGGCCAGCTCGCGCTTCTGGCCGCCGGCTCGATCTATGGCTCGAGCCAGGTGGTGGCGATGTCGGGTGCGGACATGAGCACGCTCGCGACGCCGTTCCATCCCGTGTTCAATACGACGAATGCCTCCAATGCCAGCCCGACGGCGCCAAACCGCCTGACCAATGGCATTCCGATTGCCTTCGGCCCCGATACGCCGCTGACCAATCTGCACGCCGGCGACAATCAGCCTGCGCTGGTTTACGCCGGTGTCGACATCGTCGACCTGACTATCGGACAGGTCCAGGGGATGCAGCCGCAAACCAATCTGGGATTCCTGCCGTCGCCCACGACCTGGTACACAGCCGCCAAGCCGTTCCAGATCGTCGCGGGTCGCGATATCGTCGGCACCGGCCCGACGCCGGATGCAATCTTCAACAACCCGGACCTGGCCTTCGCCAACGCCGGCGACAATTCCGGTTATGTCTCCATCATCAAGGCCGGCCGCGACATCATCTATCAATCGGTCACCGTTGCCGGCTCGGGACTGCTGGATGTGCAGGCAGGCCGCAACCTGTATCAGGGCTATTACGGGATGCTGCAAAGCGTCGGCCCGCTGTTCGGCGCGAACACGTCGACCAGGTCGGAGGGCGCCGGCATCTGGGTGCTCGCGGGCGTCGGCCCGACCGGGCCGAACTATGCAGGTTTCGCAAAACTCTATTTCGATCCGGCCAACCAGCTTCCGGGGGACGGCACGCCGCTCGCCGGCAGCGGCAAGGTGGTCCAGACCTATGATCGGCAGCTCATTGCCTGGCTGAACAAGATGTACGGCTTCACCGGCTCGAGCGCCGACGCGTTGACGTTCTTCCTGGGATTGTCGAGCGAGCAGCAGAGCATCTTCGTCCGCCAGATCTATTTCGCGGAGCTCACCGCCGGCGGACGCGAGGAGACCGGCGCGCTGGCCAGTCCGCGGCTCGGCAGCTATCTGCGCGGCCGCGAGGCCATCGCCGCGTTGTTCCCGAGTACGGATGCGCAGGGCAAGCCGATCGCCTATGGCGGCGACATCACGATGTTCAGCGGCATTGCGCCGAATGGAACGGGCGGCACCTACCTTGCCAATGCCGGCATCCACACCGACTTCGGCGGCGATATCCAGATCCTCAATCCGGGCGGCAAGACCATCATTGGCGTGGAGGGCGTTGCGCCCGGTGCCAGCGCGGGTCTGATCACGCAAGGCTCCGGCAACATCGACGTCTATTCGCTCGGCAGCGTGCTGCTGGGCCAGAGTCGCATCATGACCACCTTCGGCGGCGACATCATTGTTTGGTCAGCAACCGGCGACATCAACGCCGGCCGTGGCTCGAAGACGACGACGATCTTTACCCCGCCCCGGCGCGTCTACGACAATTACGGCAACATCACGCTGTCGCCGACCACCCCGTCGGCCGGCGCCGGCATCGCGACGCTCAATCCGATTCCCGAAGTCCCGCCCGGCAACATCGATCTGATCGCACCGCTCGGCACCATCGATGCGGGCGAGGCCGGCATCCGCGTCTCCGGCAACGTCAACCTCGCGGCGCTGCAGGTGGTCAACGCCGCCAACATCCAGGTGCAGGGCACGTCGACCGGCGTTCCGACGGTGCAGGGGCCGCCCGTTGGCGCGCTGACAGCCGCGTCGAACACCGCCGCTGCGAGCCAGCAGGCCGCGGCGCCACCGCCAAAGGCCAATGACCAGCCCTCGATCATCATCGTCGAGGTCATGGGTTACGGCGGCGGCAGCGGTGACCAGACGCAGCCGGAGGAATCGCCGGGGCAGAAGCGTCAGCGGCGTGACAAGCAGACCTACAACGAGAACAGTGCCTTCCAGGTCATCGGGCTCGGCGATGCGGCGAGCTCGTCCGGTCGATGACGGCGAGGGCGCAAGATCGCGACATGGGAAAAGCGACGGCGCGATGCAAATTCCGCTGTCGCGGGGAGCGCGACGGGTCGCGCGCGGCGCGGGCTTGCGATCGGTGATTACTTGACCGTCAGGTGCACGTCCGGCGCTGCCCGGTCGGGAACCCATCCCAACGCAAACCGCTGGCCGGCAATGATCTCATAGGTCGAGAGTTTCGATGCGACTGCATCGCGAAACCTCAGATAGGCGTCACGCTGCCGCCCGCCGGCGCGGGCGGCCGCCAGGTTGAGCCATTTGTAGGCCAGCACAAAATCGGTCGGGACGCCGTGTCCCTTGTCGTAGATCAGGCCGAGCTGGGCTTGCGCGAACGGGTCGCCCTGCACGGCGCCGCGATAATAGAGATCGGCGGCAGCGGCGTAGGCCTGCGGGACGCCGAAGCCGTGCTCATACATGAAGCCGAGCATGCCGAGCGCTCTCGGGTTGCCGCGCTCGGCGGCCGGCGCGAGCTCCCGAGCGGCCCTGACATAATCGCCGTGATTGAAGGCCGCCGCGCCGCGCGCGACGCTGTCGGCGCTCGCAGCAGACGCGGTGATGGCCCAAAGCACGACGGCGAGCGAAGCCGCAACGCCTGTCCGTTGTGCGAGTCCGCGGCGCATCCCGTTGCTCCGCTCAGTGATAGCTGGTGGTGATCGGCGCATTGGTCGTTGTCGTGGCGATGCTGCCGCGCAATTTCGATCGCAGCTCCTCGGCCACGGTCTGGGCGTCGGAGCCGTTGCGGATGATCTGCGGGCGGATGAAGATGATCAACTCGGTGCGCTGGGTGCCGTTGCTCTGATGCCCGAAGGCATCGCCGAGGCCGGGAATCTGGTCGAGCACGGGAAGCGCGTTGCGGGCGCCGCTCTGCTGCTCGCTGATCAGGCCCGCCAGCAGCACGGTCTGGCCGTTGGCGACCGAGATCTGGCTCTTGACCCTGCGCTCCGACACCGTCGGCGTCAGGTTCACCGTGCTGCTTTGCGGAACGTTGCTGATCTCCTGCTCGATATCGAGCCGCACGGTGCCGTTGACGCTGACGCGCGGCGAGACCTTCAGGATGATGCCGGTGTTGCGATAGTCGATGGTGTTGACCACCGTATTGCTGGTGGTCAGCACCGTCGCGCTGCCGGTCGACACCGGGACGACGTCGCCGACCTGCAAGGTCGCGACCTGGTTGTTGATCACGACCAGCGACGGATTGGAGAGCACCTTGACGCTGGTGACGGCATGCAGCGCATCCAGGATGAAGCTCGGCTGCGTCTCGGACCCGACCAGGAAGTTGAAGCCCGGGAAGGCCCGGTTGATGAAGGCATTGGTGACCGAGCCGGCGACGGAAGCGACGCCGGTGGCCGCATCCGTGGTGGTCGCGGGCGCCGTGGTGGCCTGGGTGCCGGTGAACGAGCCCATGTTCGGCTTCAGGCCGAGGCTCCGGCTGGTGAGATAGGTCTGCACGCCGTAGGACAGGGTGTTGTTGAGCGTGACCTCGGCGATCGTCGCGTCGATCGCGACCTGCAGTTGCGGCTCGTCGATCTGCACCAGCGTCGCCTCGATGATGCGGTAGTTGGCCTGGTCGGCATAGATCAGGAGATTGTTGTTCACGACATCGGGCGTGATGCGTACGTCCTGCATGACGGGCTGGCCGTTGCCCGAGCCCGACGCGCCGCGGCCGGCATCCAGCGCATTGTTGCCCTGTCCCTGATTGTTGGGATTGTTGGACTGTCCGCCGGCGCCGAATCCCTGGCCGAGGCCCTGGCCCGTCGCGCCTGTCCCCGACGTGCCGCGCGATGCGAAGCCGCCCATGCTCGAATTCGCGCCGCCGTTATTGTTGAGCGACAGGCGGTCGGCGGCGCTCGAGGTCGACGAGGTGCCGGAGCCGGGCGCGAGCTGGCTGTCGGCACTGTCGAGCAGATTGCCGGACGAGCCGCCGAGGAACATGTCGGTCAGCACCCGCGCGATCTGGCGCGCATCGCCGTATTTGACGCGGTAGACGTGGACCGAGGTGCGCGCGGTGTCGTTGCGGTCGAGGCGCTTGATCCAGGTCGCAGCCGTATGCAGCATGTCCGGCTTCTTGGTCACCACCAGCACGGCGTTGAGGCGCTGGATCGGCATGAACTTGATGACGTTCTGGCTGAGGCCGTTCTCGCCGGAATCGACGATCTTCTCCAGCTCGGCAATGACCGGCGCGGGCGAGCCGCTCGAGATCGGGAAGATGCCGACGGACTGGCCGCGCATCCAGTCGACGTCGAAGCTGAGCACGGTATCGACCGCGGTGCGGCGCTCGGCGCCGGTGCCCTGGATCAGCAGCAAGTTGCGCGTCGTGTCGGCGCGAACCGAGCCGGCCCGGGTGGCGAAGCTGTCGGTCAGCTTCAGCAGGGTCTGCGCCGACACATATTGCAGCGGGACCACCGAGATGCCGAATCCGGCCTCGGGATTGGCTGCCGCGGCATCGACGCGGCCGCCGCCGACGGCGTCGCCGAGCGGCGTCAGGCGGTAGCCCGCCGTATCCTTCATCAGCACGACGCCGCTCAGGCGGAGTGCGTTTTCAAGCACGAAGACCATGTCGGATTTCGGCACCGGTCGGACCGACACCAGGCTCACCGTGCCCTGCACCCGCGGGTCGATGGTGTATCCGACATGCAGGATGTCGCCGAGCACGACCTTGGCGACGGTCGCCACCGGCGTGCTCTCGAAATTCAGATCGAAGCCATTGCCGTTCGAAGCCGGCTGCGGCCGCGCATCCGCCACCGCCGTGACGTCGCTTCCGTCATACATCGCCGCGCGTACGCTGCCGCTTTGGCTGCCGCTCGTGGCCGCCAGCCCGCTCACCGGCTGCGGTTGGCGTGGCAACAAATCCAGCGACCGCACCTTGTCGGTGACGTCGACCTGGGACGCGTCGACGCTCTCGCTGACCGTCGCGGAATTGCAGGACGCCAGCAACCCCAATGACGTCAATGCAAAAATGGCTGCGAGGCCGCCACGGATCGTCGGGCAGCGGCCCACTGTGCCTGCGCGTTGCATGAAGGCCCTTCGCTCCGACTAACTGAAAAATCGATGGCTTGCGACGATCGGTCCTACCCCGGGAGGACTCTTATCGATCGAACATGACAGAAATAAATTGGTTACATGATTGTCGTTCGCGCACCGCCCCACCGCATCGCACCAACATCGAGCTGCGCTCGCCCGGTCGTGTCCGCGGTGCCACGTCGAGGCTTGTTGAGCGAGGCGAACGACGCCACTTCGCACAGCTGTCACACTTCGGATCGATAACCGCAGAACCGCCGGAGCCGAACGCGGCGGCGGATGGCACGAGCTGATCCGGGATAGTGTGGCGGGATATCGAGAATGGCCAACGACCTGTCCGTTCGGTTCGTGGATTATCTGCGTCAGAACAATCACCTGGCGCCGATCGACGGGGTAGTCGAGCGGACCGGGCCGGGCGCCGATGTCAGGCAGTTGAAGTTGTGGGAGGTCACCAGCCTCTCACCGACCGAATTCGCCGACGAGGCGGCACGTTTCTTCGCGCTCGGCCGCCTGGCGCTGCAGGACATGACCTCGGCCGAACCGCTGGTCAGCGCGTTCTCGGCGCGCTTCCTGCGCGAGACCATGGTCTATCCGTGCCGGGCCGCCGACGGCACCACTGTCCTCGCGGTCGTCGATCCGACCGACCAGGCGACGCTGCGGGCGGCGCAGATCGTGCTCGGCGCCGGCATCGATGTGAAGGTGGCCTCGTCGGAAGACGTCGTCATCGCGCTGAACAACGCGAGTGCCGAGGAGGCCGAGGCGACCGATACGACGTCGGCGCTGCCTCGCGAGGACGACATCGAGAGCCTGCGCGATCTGGCCAGCGGCGCCCCGGTAGTACGCGCGGTCAACGATCTGATCGAGAAGGCGGTCGAGCTTCGCGCCAGCGACATCCATATCGAGCCGTTCTCGGCCGGCCTCATGGTGCGCTTGCGGATCGATGGCCTGCTGCGGCCGGTTGCGGCGCTGTCGGGCGTGCTGCCGCAGGCGGTGGTCTCCCGCATCAAGATCATCGCCAATCTCAACATCGCCGAGCGCCGCCTGCCGCAGGACGGCGCGGCGCGGCTGCGGGCCGGGCGTACCGACATCGATATTCGCGTCGCGATCATGCCGACCCAGCACGGCGAATCCGCCGTCATCCGTATCCTGCCGAAGGATCGCGGCCTGCTGGTGGTCGAAAAGCTCGGCTTCTCTGCGCCTGACGAGGGCAAGCTGCGGCGCCTGTTGAAGCTTCCGCATGGCATGGTCGTGATCACCGGGCCGACCGGCAGCGGCAAGACCACGACCTTGGCGACCATCCTGTCGATCCTCAACGAGCCCAGCCGCAAGATCCTGACCATCGAGGACCCGGTCGAATACGAGCTGCCCGGCGTCAACCAGTCCCAGATCAAACCGGCGATCGGCCTGACCTTCGCCACCGCGCTGCGCTCGTTCGTTCGCCAGGACCCTGATGTGATCATGGTCGGCGAAATCCGCGACACGGAGACCGCGCATGTCGCGGTGCATGCCGCGCTGACCGGCCATCTGGTGCTGACGACGCTGCACACCGAGACCGCGGCTGCCGCGGTGCCGCGCCTGCTCGACCTCGGGGTCGAAGGCTATCTGCTGCGGTCGGTGTTGCGCGGTGTGATCGCACAGCGCCTGGTCCGGCAATTGTGCGAGCGCTGCAAGACGGCGCGGCCGCTGGCAGCGGCCGATTTCACCGAGGATCCCCGGCTCGCCGCGCTCGGCTTCAAGGCCGAGGAGATCATCCAGGAGCCATGCGGCTGCGAGCGCTGCGGCGGTACCGGTTATCGCGGCCGCCTCGGGGTGTTCGAGCTGCTCGAACTGTCCAATGAACTGCGCGAGCTGATCGGAGAGCGAACCGACGGACTGAAGATCGATACGATGGCGATCCGGGCGGGCATGACCACGATGCTCGACGACGGGGTCGCCAAATGCCGCGCCGGATTGACCTCGCCCGCCGAGATCCTCCGCGTCGCAACGGTGCGGTGACGCCGTGCCGAATTATCGCTATCGCGCTCTGACCCAGGCCGGCGAGATCGTGAACGGCACGATCTCGGCGCCGACCGCGGCGGAGGTGGCGCGGCGCATCGAATATCTCAAGCTGCTGCCGATCGAGACCACCGAGGACAAGCGCGCCGCCGGCGCCGGCGGCGGCCGCAGCCTGTTCGGCGGGCCGAGTGCCGCCGAGGTCACCACCTTCACGCGCGACCTCGCGCTGCTGCTCAAGGCCGGTGCGCGTCTCGACGATGCGCTGGAGCTCCTGTCGGGCGATGCCGATGTCGGGCGGATGCGCCCTGTGGTGGCCAAGATCCGCGCCGCCCTGCTCACCGGCGAGAGCTTTGCCGATGCGGTGGCGGATCATCCGGCCTTGTTCCAGCCGATGTACATCGCCCTGGTCCGGGTCGGCGAAATCTCCGGCACGCTCGATTCCGTGCTGGAGATGTTGGGGACCGAGCGCGCGCGGTCCGAGCAGATGCGGCGCAAGCTGACCGACGCGATGCAGTATCCGGCCTTCGTGCTGGTCGCGGCATCCGGCGTGATGCTGTTCTTCCTGCTGTTCGTGCTGCCGCAATTCTCGACCGTGCTGGGCGATTTCGGCGGCAAGTCGGACACCGCGCTCGCCAGCTTCATCGCGCTGTCGGACTTCCTGCGCGCCAATGCCACGGCGGCAAGCCTGATCGGCGCGGCGGCGATTGCGCTCGCATGGTGGCTGCTGCGGCAGGCGCGGGTGCGCGCCGCGCTGGTCAGCGGCATTTCGCGGGTGCCGGGCATCAGCAGCGCCTTCCAGTTCTACCGCGCCAGCCTGTTCTGCCGCAATCTCGGCGTCCTGCTCGGCAGCGGCGTCAACCTCACGGCCGCGCTGCGCATCCTCGTCGACATCATGGCGGTGACCGGGAGCGAGGCGAACTGGACCGCGGCCGCGGACCGCGTCCGTCATGGCGGCAAATTATCCGAAGCACTTGCGGTGGCGGACAGCCTGCCGCCGATGGCAGTCCGCATGCTGCGGCTCGGCGAAGAGACCGGGCAGTTGCCGGTGCTCGCCGGGCGGGTGGCGGAATTCTACGAAGCTAAACTGCAGCGCAGCCTGGACCGTGTCGTCGGCATCGTCGGTCCACTGGCGATCATCACGATTAGCACCGTGGTCGGCGGGCTGATCGTCTCGGTCATGACGGCGCTGCTCTCGGTCACGCAGCTAGTCGGTTAGAGCAGAGGTCATCGGTCATGATATCGCGCAACAGCATCATCGAAACTTTTTCCATGCGAGCGGGATACGGTCGCGCGCGGTCGCAAACGCCGCGGCGTTCGGGCGAGGCGGGCTTCACCCTGGTCGAGATGCTGGTGGTGATCGCAATCATCGGCCTCATCATGGGGCTGATCGGCCCACGGGTCCTCAATTATCTCAGCGAGTCCAAGGTCAAGACCGCGCGCATTCAGCTGCAGAGCTTCTCCAGCGCGCTCGATTTGTTCTATCTCGATGCCGGGCGCTTCCCGTCCACGGCGGAGGGGCTCGCCGCACTGGTGCGGCGCACGCCGGGGGTCGCCGCCTGGAACGGCCCGTATCTCAAGGGCGGCAACGTCCCGAACGATCCCTGGAATCACCCCTACGTCTATCGTTCGCCCGGCGAGCACGGTCCTTATGACATCGTCTCCTATGGCGCCGACGGTCAGGAGGGCGGCAGTGGCACCTCGGCCGATATCTCGCTCGAGAAGAGCACGGCCGCCAACAACGACCAGTAAGGATGCACGGCGCGCATGAATGACGCGATGCAACGCGGCTTTACCCTGCTCGAGATGGTGTGCGTGCTCGCCATCATCGCGCTGCTGGCGGCCGTGCTGCTTCCGTTCATTCCGCACCAGACGTCGCGGTCGCGCCTGCAGGCCTATGCGCTGCAGACCGCGACGCTGCTGAAGGCCGACCGGAATGCCGCCATCGAGCGCAGCACCAGCGTTGCGACCCTGGTCGATGCACCAAGCCGCGTGATCCATTCGGGGGCGTCGCGCATTACCGTGCGGATCCCCGATGACGTGCGGTTCGATGCCGTGCTGCCGCAGAGCTGTCAGCGCCGCGCGGCCCTGTCGACCATCCGCTTCTTCGCCAATGGCGGGTCCTGCGGCGGCTCCATCGCGCTGACGCGGCTCGATGCCGGATATGAGGTTCGCGTCAACTGGCTCACCGGAAGGGTTGAAATCGTTGCGCGCGACGTCGCCACCAACTAACCGCATGGAAGCGGGGTTCACCATCATCGAGGTGCTGGTGGCGCTGGCGCTGGTGGCTGTCTCGATCGTTGCGATCGGCGCCGTCATGGGCGTCAAGATGCGCGGGGTGCGGGCCATGGAACAGCACGTGGCGCTGATGCAGGCAGTGCGGACGTTGATGACGGTCGGCATTCCGCCGCGCGCCGAATTGCAGTCGGGCACGTCGACGGGACAGGCGGAGGGGTACCGCTGGACCATCGAGGTCAGTCCGCTCGGCGGCGACTGGAAAGTCCCTGATGGCAACGCGCCCTGGGCCCCGGAGCTGGTGCGAATTCGCGTCAAATCGCCGGGCGGTGCGCTGTCCGACATCCGCACCGTGCGCCTGATGCCGAGGTCTGCGGAATGATCCGGGCAGGGACAGCACAGCGAACCAGTGAGCGCGGCTTCACGCTGATCGAGATGATCGTCGCGCTGGCGCTGATGGGGCTGTTGCTGTCGGCGCTCGCCGGCATCACCGGGGAATGGCTGCCGAGCTGGAACAGGGGACTCGACCGGATCCAGCGCAGCGAACTGATCGGGATCGCGCTGGAGCGGATCGGCGCCGATCTCGCCGCGGCGGAATTCGTTGCCGCCAACCGCGATACCCGCAAGCCGCTGTTCGACGGATCGGAGCTGTCCGTGACCTTCGTGCGCACCTCGCTGGGGCCGAATGCGGGCCCGGGGCTCGACGTGGTGCGCCTTGGCGAGGTCAGGGATCGCGGCGAGTTCGTCACGGTCCGGTCGCAGGCGCGGTTCACGCCGCTGGCCGACGGGGTGTCGCTGTCGGAGCAGGTGCATCTCGGCAGCCCCGTGGTGCTGCTGCGTGCGCCCTATCGGCTGTCCTTTGCCTATGCCGGTGCCGACCGGGCCTGGAAGAACGCGTGGAAGGATGCCGAGCGGCTGCCGGCGATGATCCGGCTGACCGTGCGTGACGCGGCGAGCCAGCGCGTGTTGTCGGTCTCGACCATCGCGCCGGTCCATGTCCAAATCCCGAGCGACTGCACCAAGCCGGACGGCAATTGCGGCGACAAGGGCAGCTCCAATGTTCCGACCGATCAGGGGAAGACGTGATGAACGCGCCCGGCAACAGCAGCCGATCGCCGGCCGACCGCGGCTTCGTCATCGTCGCGGTGCTCTGGATCCTGCTGGCGTTGTCGTCGCTGGCGATCATCTTCTCGGCCTATCTTGCCGCATCGGCGCGGGCGCTGGCGGCGAGCGACATCTCGCTGCAGACCGAGGCGCTGGTGTCGGCCGGGCTCGAGCTCACCGCCTATCAGCTGACGCTCACGGATGAGAAGACGCGGCCGCAGCACGGCGCGTTTCAGTTCGGGCTGGACGATGCCAGCGTCGGTGTCACCTTCACGTCGGAAGCCGGCCGCGTTGACCTGAACTACGCATCGAAGGAGATGCTGGTCGGCCTCTTCGTCGTGCTCGGCGCAAGCAAGGATGCAGCCGGCGAATATGCCGACCGGATCGTCGGCTGGCGGACCCGGCCAACGCCGGGCAGCGAGAATGTCGAGGTCGCGCGCTACAACGCGCTGGGCTATTCGCCGCGGCAGGGGCTGTTCACCCATGTCAACGAGCTGGCGTTGGTCGCCGGTATCCCCGAAGCCTTTGTCGATCGCGTGCTGCCGTTCGTGACGGTGTTCAACGGCAGTCCGGATGTCGATCCGAAAATCGCCGCGCCGGAAGTCGCCCTGGCCGTGAACAAGGCATCGGGGAAGGATCAGGACGGCTTCGGGTCGGCTGCGCCGTCGCCGAACGGGACCGTCGCGGGAGCGCAGGCCCCGAGCCCGCAAAGTGCGGCCTCGACTGCGCAGAGCCCCTGCTACCGGATCGCAATCTCTATCCGCTTCCGCAATGGTCACCGCACCACGTCCGAAGCGGTGGTCGCACTCGGCGACAAGGCCGAGCCTTATCGTGTGTTGTCCTGGCAGAACGATCTTGAACCGAGAAGCCCGGTTCTGTTGCGCGGGAGAGGATGATGGCAATGCTTGCCGAAGCACGGCAATGGTTCGAGCAATGGATCGGCGCGGTCGCGACGGCCGTTGACGGCGTGGCGGGCAGGTTCATGCACCGGCGCAGCGTCGAACTCGACGAGAATGCCGACGGCACGTTCACCGCCCGCCTCGCGGCGTCGAAGGACGGCTCGCCTTTGACGCCGGCATCGTTCCGGCTCGATCATGATGCGCCGCAGCCGCCGTTGTCGGCGGACTGGAAGGCGGCGCTCGATGGCAGCCGCATCGAGGTGCGATTGCGATCGGATCAAATCGTCAGCCGCGTGCTCGATTTCCCGAGCCAGGCGGCCGACTTCCTTGACGGGATGATCCGCGCGCAGGTCGATCGGCTGACGCCATGGACCGCCGCCGATGCGGTCTTCGGCTGGGGTTCGCCGCAGCCGGTCGCCAACGATCGTATCGAAGTTGCGTTCAGCGCCACCGCGGCGGCCAAGGTCGATCCGTTGCTCCGGCTGGCCGGGATGCTCGGCGCCGCCTCCGTTGCGGTCACGGCGCCGGCAGTCGGCAGCGATGGCACGCCGCAGCAGGTGACGTTGCTCGACCGGTCGCTGCGCGGCCTTGCTGGCCCCACGGTTCCGCGCCTGCTGCGCATCGCCCTGGTTTCGACGGCTGCCGCGGCCGCGGCCTGCCTGCTGCTCAACATCTATGTCGGCGGATGGCTGCAATCCGAGCAGGAGGATTTGCAGCACCGGATCTCGCAGCGCCGTGCCGCGCTGCGTCTCGATGCCAATGGCGATACGTCCGGCCTCGGCCTCCTGGCCAAGCGCAAGCAGACGACGCCGTCGAGCGTCATGGTCCTGGAAGCGATCTCGCGCGTGCTGCCCGACACCACCTATGTGACGGAGCTTCGCATCGAGGGCAACAAGGTGCAGGTGGTGGGACTGACCCAGGATGCGCCGTCCCTGATCCGGCTGCTGGAGCAGTCACCGCAATTCACCCGCGCGACGTTTTTCGCGCCGACGACGCGGGCCGCGAATGAATCGGCGGAGCGATTCCACGTCGAGGCCAACATATCAGCCTATTTTGGGTCCGGCTCATGAGCGCAGCTTCCCGATCGCTGACCGCGGTCAGCACCTCGCCACTGGTCGCCACCGCGAGCTATCTCGGCCTTTTCGTGCTGCTGCTCTTTGTCGTCATCTCTTCGCTCTCGGACCTCATCGGCCTGCGCAGCGATGTTGCGGCGTCGGCCGGGATGCTGGAGCAACTGGAGGGGCGATCCAGGGCGAAGACTGCGCCCGGCGAGGCCGCCATGCCGACCGGTTCGGCCTATCTCGAAGGGGCGACGGTCACGGTTGCCGGCGCCACCTTGCTGCAACGGGTGTCGGGTGCGGTGATCAAGGCCGGCGGCAACGTGCTGTCGACGCAGCTCGACGTTCCCAACGCGCCGGCCAAGGCCGGCTTCATCAGCATGGTGGCAAGCAGCGAAATCGAGCAGGCGCAATTGCAGCAGGTGCTCTACGATCTCGAAGCCGGCATGCCGTTCCTGTTCATCGACCAGCTGGTGGTGCAACCGGTCGCCGACGAAGCCGCCAAGGGCGGCGATCCCGGCAAGCTGCGCGTGCTGCTCGGTGTGTCCGGACAATGGCGAGGAGCCAAATGATGCGACGCCATGCTGCGATCATCGTGCTGCTCGCGATGTCGGCTCATGCCGCGCCGGCCGCGGTGCCGGACCGGTCCGGCGATGCGCTGGATGCCGGCCTGCTCGACGAGACCCGTCTCGGGGGACCGGTGTTGAATTCACCGCCGCCCTCCGAATCGGTGACGTCGGTTCGGGTCGCCCCGTCGCCGGCGGCGACGCCGCGGCCGCTCAGTGCTAATCCGTTGTGGGGCATTCCGCTGACGACGCTGTCCAACACCCGCGACCGCCCGGTGTTCTCGCCGTCGCGACGGCCTCCGCCCGCCGTCGTTGCGGAACCCGAGGTCAGCAAGCCCGCGCCGCCACCACCGCGCAGGATCGCGACCGAGCCGCCGCCGCTGTCGCTGGTCGGCACGATCTCGGGAGATGATGAAAGCTTCGGGATCTTTCTCGATCAATCGAACAAGACCGCGCTGCGCCTGAAGATCGGCGACGACTTCCAGGGATGGAAGCTGCGAACCATCAAGGGGCGCGGAGCCACTATGGAGAAAGACGAACATGGGGCCGTGCTCACATTGCCCCAACCCGGCAGCGATGAGGGCGGCGAAGCCCGCCTCGTTCCGGTCAGCACCGAGCGGAAGCCGTTGGCCGCGCGGCGCCAGATGTAAGGGCACGTCCCGCAGGAGCCAAAGCATGATCCGGAAAAGTGCGAAGCGGTTTTCCGAAAAGATCGTGCTCAAACAAAGGTCTAAAGCGCGATAATGATTCAACCAAATCTCATCGCGCTTTAGTTCAGCGCAAGCCAGTTCTGAAGTGCCGGCGTCAGCAGAAGTCCGAGCGCAAGAAACGGGCCGAACGGGATCGATGTCTGGCGTTTCATCTGGTGTCCCGCGAGCTGCATGCCGCCGGCAACACCAAGTGCCGCGAGCGCCGCGATCAGCAGCAGGGTCGGAATCCCCGACGCGCCGACCCAGATCGATGCGGCGGCAAGAAACTTGACGTCGCCAAGTCCCAGGCCGTCCACGCGCCGCAAGGCGAAGTAGAGTCGCTGCAACAGCCAGAACACGATGCCGACGAGGGTGGCGATCGCCATCGCAGTGAAGGCGGCTGTTGCACTTTCAGTGACGACGACGTTCGCAAGCCCGAGTGCTGCGATCGCAAGATTGAGCCAGTCGGGAATGATGCCGTGGCGAAGATCGATCAGCGCGACGCCGCAGCAGAGCACGCAAAGCGTGCCGTAGGATGCAATGAAATAAAGCGCTTCGTGATCGATCTGCATGGTGACGGGACAAGTGTGACGCGTGAACACATTGTGTTGCAACAACTTGCGTGGGTTGAACAGTCCATTTTCAATTGATCAGCAGCCGCGTGATCCGCTTGCGGGATTGTGAACGTCATCGGCGATGACGAAACAGAAAAGATGCGACAAAAAGTCTGCGCTGTCACAAATCCGCATAGGATACCGACAATAGTTCGCTCCGCTATGTGCCGCGAGCCCTTCGCGGCAGACGAGTGGGTTGACTATGTACAAGATGCGAGTGGCGGCGTGCCTGGTTTTGCTGGCAGCGTCGGCAGGCGTGCGTGCCGCGCGTGCAGGCACTCTCGAGGACGGTGCCGAGCGTTATCGGCCGTATCTGATCGAGGGCGTCGGCAGCGCGCTGGCGGGCGCGCGTGCGCTGCGTGAACGCGCCGCGGCTGCGGATGTGCCCGGTGCAAGGAAAGCCTGGTTGTCGGCGCGCGCCGGCTGGGAGCGCTCGGAGGTGTTCACCGCGGGCTTCGTGCCCGAGCTCGATGCACAGATCGACGCCTGGCCGAACGCGGACAGCGGGTTTCACGCCATCGAGGCCAAGCTGTTCGGTGCTGCCAGCACCGACGTTGCGACCGATGCGACGGGCCTCGTCGAGCATTTGAATGATCTTCACGGCAAGCTCAAGGACATCAAGCTGACGCCGCAGGGCCTGCTGGACGGCACAGTGCGGCTCGCCTACGAAGTCGGCGAGAGCAAGGCCGATGGCGGCGAGTCGCGCATCAGCGGCACCTCGCTGGACGACATGCGCAACAACATCGCCGGCATCGACTTCGCCTATCACACGATCTTCTCCGCCGCGCTCAACACGGTGGACGGCAAGCTCGACGAGATGGTGACGAACCGCATCGAGCAACTGCAGGCGATCGTCGCCACGCCGGACCTGCCCCATGTCAACATCGCCGATCTGCGCCGCACCAGCGAGGAACTCGTGGTCGCGTTGCAGAGCGCCGCGGCCAAGCTCGGGCTGCAGCGCCCGACCCTGGAGGCGCAGGCGCGATGACATCGTTCCACCGGCAGCTGGGCGCGCTGCTCTCCGGCGTCATCGCTCTTGCGTTGCTCGGACGTGCCGCGGCGTTTCCGGTCGACGGCGACAAGACCGTGCTGCCGGTCGCGACCGAGCTGAACGAGGACGCGCTCGACAAGCCGCGCGAGGTGTTCCAGTCGGAGCGGACCGGAGCCAAGTCTTATCTGGTGAATCTCGGTGATCTGGCATTCAACTCGCCGGGGCTGCTCGGCGAGGTGGCGCGGCAGGCCGGCGTGAGCTGCGGCACCTGCCATGTCAACGGTGCGAACAACGCCAAGTTCTTCATGCCGAAGATGTCGAGCCGGCCGGGCACGTTCGACACCACCGGCCCGCTGTTCAATCCGAAGGCCAACAATCTGTCGTTCGATCCGGTGCGAATCCCGAGCCTGCGCGGCGCGCGCTACCTCGCGCCCTACGGCGCCGACGGCCGCTTCGCTTCGCTGCGCGACTTCGTCCACAACGTCATCACCAATGAATTCGCCGGACCCGAGCCGTCGCCGGCCACGCTCGATGCGATCGTGGCCTATCTTCACGACATCGACTTCCTGCCCAATCCGAGTCTCGGTCCAGCCGGGCGGCTGGCCGGCAAGATCACCGACGCGGAGCGCCGCGGCGAAGCGCTGTTCGCAAAGCCGTTCCCGCACGATCCTGCGCTCAGCTGCGCGGGGTGCCACGTTCCGTCCTCCGGCTTCGTCGACCACCAGCAGCACGATGTCGGCTCGGGCGGATTGTTCAAGACGCCGACGCTGCGCAACGCCGACTTCAACGCGCCGTACTTCCACGACGGCCGCTTCGACAATTATGGCCAGGTGGTCGATCATTTCGACCGGACCTTTCAGCTCGACCTTTCGGCGCAAGACAAGGGCGACCTCGTCGCCTATCTCACGGCCGTCGGCGATGGCGTGCAGCCGTATGAACGCGATGGGGCCGGTGCGACGCTGAAGGAGATCAACGATTTCTCGACGGTGCTCGCGACCGCGATTCCCGCCGGCGACAAGGACATCGTCGCGCTGGCGGTCGATACGATCGGGCGCGAGCTGCGCGAATTGACCGAGCAATATCCCGATCGCAAGAATACCAGCGTGTCGGGCGGCGAGGAGCAGCGCGTGCTCGCGCGCAACGGGCTCAAGGAGCTCGTGCTGACGTTGCGCCGTATCGAGATGGCGGTTGCAGCGGGCCGCAACGCCGACGCCGCGACCGAGTTCAGGAATTATCGCAACCTGATGGCTGCGGCGGTACCTGCGTTGCTGGCCAGCGCCGAGCCGTGGTCGTTGTTCAATCAAGACGTGCATGACCAGCATTACGCCGCACTGCGCGAGGTGATGCGCTCCAGGCACATCTCGCACTGATCGACTTGTATCGTTGTGGATCTGCGCAACGCGCCGTTGCGTGAATTGCTTCGGCGTTTCTCGCTCTTCGGTTGAAGAGTTGTCTCCACAGAAAATCTTTCAACGTTTCGAAATTTCTCGCGCGCTTTCACGTTAGCGAAAAGCATGCGTCATACTGTCGCACTAAGCAATGGGTGTTGCTAACCGCAAACACCCTGAGGTCGACAATGAGTCTGAATTACAAAAAGCACTGGCGAACCAGCACCGCGCTCTCCATCGCGTCAACGGTGCTCGTCGCAACAGCCGCATATGCCGCTCACTACCCGGGCGGCCGCAGTGATTGGGACAGGCGTTCGCATCACAATCACAAGGTGCACGAAGAAGCCGATCGTGCGAAGCACGAAAACCATGAAAATCACGGTGACAAGGATCACGGCGACAAGGGCAAGACCGCGTCGCCGATCAAGCACGTCATCATTCTGATCGGCGAGAACCGCGGCCTCGATCACACCTTCGGTGTGTACAAGCCGAAGGGCAAGGGGCAGACCATCTCCAACCTGTTGTCGAAGGGCATCGTCAACGAGGATGGAACGCCGGGACCGAACTTCGCGCTGGCGCAGCAGGCCTCGGTCGCGGGTCAGCCTTCGTATTACATCGGCGCGCCCGCTATCTCGAAGTCGCCCTACAACGCGACCAACCTGATGCCGCAGCCGAACACCAACGGCACGCCGACCGCGCAGAGCGACACGTCGCCCCCGTTCAAGACGATTGCCGAGGCCAGCGTCGAAAAGGACATGGACCCGGCCGATCTCGACATCCTCACCACCGGCTTCAGCGGCCTGCCGACCGGTGTGCTGGATACCCGCGTGCCCGGCGCCGGCGGTCTGAACGGACCGTTCCCGCTGCAGGGTGAGCAGATCAGCGACGACGACTACACCGGCGACTCGACCCATCGCTTCTATCAGGATTGGCAGCAGGAAGACTGCAGCGCCGCCAACGCCACCAAGAAGAACAATTCGGGCTGCCTCAACGACCTGTTCCCGTTCGTGATGGCGACCTATTCGGCGTCGAACAAGAGCATGGCCAACTCGATGGGCTTCTACAACGCCCAGCAGGGACAGGCCCCGATCCTGAAGATGCTGGCCGATCGCTTCACCCTGAGCGACAACTTCCACCAATCGTTCCACGGCGGCACCGGCGCCAACCACTTCATGCTCGGCACCGGCGACGCGGCCTTCTGGAGCGACGGCAAGGGCAACCCGGTGACGCCGCCGTCCACCCTGATCGCCAATCCGAATCCGGTTTCGGGCTCGGTCAACCGCTACACCGTCGACGGCAACTGGAGCAACTGCTCGGATGTCTTCCAGCCCGGCGTGAAGCCGATCGTCACTTATCTCAACAATCTGCCCTACGCGGCGGAGCCGAACTGCAAGCCCAACCACTACTACATGCTCAACAACGTCAACCCGGGCTATCTGCCGAACGGCGCGCTGTCGGGCGGCAACAACGTTCCGCCGTCGTCGGTTCGCACGATCGGCGATGCGCTGATGGAGAAGAACATCTCCTGGGCGTTCTATGGTGGCGCGTTCAACGACGCCGTGGCGCTCTCCAATGCCGCGGTTGCCGCCAATCCGTCGAACCCCAACCTCAGCGCCGCTGCGGTCGCCGACCCGGCGCACGCGCTCGGTGTCGCCTACTGCCAGATCTGCAATCCGTTCCAGTATGCGACCTCGATCATGGCCAACCCGGCCGTGCGTCAGGCCCACTTGAAGGACACTGCCGATCTGATCACGGCGATCCACAACAACAAGCTGCCTGCGGTGTCGTTCGGCAAGCCGGACGGTCTGCTCGATGGTCATCCGCAAAGCTCGAAGGTTGACCTGTTCGAGGCCTATGTCCTGAACGTGCTCAGCGCGCTGGAGAACAACCCGGAGCTGAAGGCTGATACGGCGGTCTTCATCACCTGGGACGAAGCCGGCGGCTACTGGGACTCCGGTTACCAGCAGTCGATCGACTTCTTCGGCGACGGACCGCGGATTCCGACCCTGATCCTCTCGCCCTATTCGACGGGCGGCAAGGTCAACCACAATTATGCCGACCACGTTTCGCTTCTGAAGTTCATCGAACGCAACTGGGGCCTCCAGCCGCTCACGAACCGCAGCCGCGACAACCTGCCGAACCCGAGCTACGCGAAGAACAACGAGTATGTCCCGACCAACAGCCCGGCGCTCTCCGACCTGTTCGACGCGTTCGACTTCAGCAAGCCGGTGACGCTGTCCTACACCGAATGATCGGGCTCTCGTCCTGAACGAGGTCTTGAATCCATCCAAGGCCGGCGCCGATCGAACCATTGGTTCGGTCGGCGCCGTCATTTTCTGCCTGCCGATCAGCCGAACGACCGGGGATATGCGATGACTCGCGACGAGAACACGTACAAGGGGCGCAGCCGCGTGGCGGCCAGCCTGTTCGCGGTCGCCATCCTGGCCGCTGCGCCGATGCCCGCCACGGCGCAGCAATTCTCCGCTGACCTCGTCGCGCGGAAAGACGACAAGGCAACCGCGATGGGAACACTGCGTGTCTCGGGCGGAAAAGCGCGCATCGAGACCGTCGCGCTGCCCGACGGCTTCTTCCTGCTCGATGCGGCGAGGCCCACCGCCTATTTCGTCCGGCCGGCCGCGCACGTCTACATGGATGCGATGCAATCGAGCCCGCTCACCCGGCTGTTCGTGCCGGTCGATCCCGACGATCCGTGCCGACAATGGCTGGCGATGGCGCAGCTATCCGCGCCGGTCGATCTCGCGACGTGGCACTGCCGGCACGATGGACAGCAGGCCATCGCGGGGCGCGACACCGAACTCTATCGAATTGCCGGAGCGTCCGGACAAAGTTTCACAGGCTGGATCGACCGCGCGCGCGGCTTTCCAGTGCAGATCGAGACCGCGGATGGCACGGTAATATCAGCGGATCACATCCGGGACGAGCCGCAGCCGGCGCAAAGCTTCGACATTCCCGCGGGCCTGCGCAAGTTCGATCCGCAGGCGCTGATCCGCCGGATCCAGCAGAGCGACGTATGGGTCGAGCCGCCGGCCGCGCAGTGATGGGCTATGCGCTACTGTGATTGCCCGCTCGTGACCGGCAACATCCGGCCGAGCGCGGTGTAGTGGGCTTGATGCACGTTGCTGTTGAACAGCGACCACGGCTCGGCCTTCTTCAAGGCGACGGGAACGTCGAAATTCACAAGCTGGGCGAATCTGCGATACTCCGTCATCGCCTCGTCGATATGGCCGGCCGCAACTTCGAGGTCGATGCGGCGCAGCGTGAGGACGAGGTCTTTGAGGATCGCACGCGCCGCCAGCCGCTGGTCCTTGCCACCGATCGAGGTGTTCCTGATGTCGGGGATGTGCTCGGTCAATTCGCGCAGCTCGGCGCCGACCCCGGTCACGGCCAGCGACACTACCGCGGTATCGGCGGCCGGGATCGCGGCCTCGAGCACGCTCGAGAGCTCCAGCACTTCCTTCATCCGGAGCACGACGCCGTCCTTGTCGAACGGACGTTCGCCGTCGCCGACCGCATTCAGATAGGCCACAAGGTCCTGCACGTCCTGGGTCGACAGTTCGAGGTCGAACACACGGTCGAAATGCTCGACCACCTGCTCATACGTATCGTAGCGGCCGTCGTGGAAGTACGGTGCATTGAAATTGGCGTTCAGCAGGGTCGGGGTCTTCACCAGCCCGCCCGATCCGACGTCGTGACGCACCTGGTCGTTGAAAGTTCCCCCCGGAATGTGACAGCCGGCGCAGCTCAACTCGGCCTGCTTCGGGAACGGCTTGAAGAACAGCGCCTCGCCACGGTGCTCGGCCACGCTTGCCTGCGTGCCGAGCCTGCCGCCGGGCGCGATCTTCGGATTGGGGAGGAAGTCGATGTCGTTGATATAGGCGACGAGGCCGTCGAGAACCTGGTCGCTCGGCCGCGGCCCGGAAAACTCGTTGACGATGACATTATAGACGAACTCGCGCAACGAGGTGATGCGGCCGTCATGTCCATAGGGCGCGAGGAAGCGGGCGCCCCGCAGGCTCGGAATCCTGACCGGATCGAGGATGCTGTTGAACGTCTTCGCGTTGAAGACGAGGCTGGTCGTATCGAAGGTCCCGGGGCGCGAGGATACGCCCGGAACGAACAGCTTCGGGTTCGATGCGCCGTTGACGTGACAGGTGCCGCAGCTCATCTCGGCCTGACGGGCCTTGCCGCCGAGGATGGAGGGCGAGTTGAACGCGAGGTCGCCGAGATTGACCAGATAGGACTTTCGGCCGCCGATCGCCTCGGAATGAAAGAGTTCGCGTGGCCGCGCCAGCGCGTCCTCGGCAAATTCGGTGCCGGCCGGCAGCACGGTCTGGTCGCCGCCGAGCGGGAACGCCGTCGCGCGCAATGGCAGCAGGGCAACGACAAGCGCCAGCAACGCGATCCGCACCGGTCCGACGCCACGATCGCCAGATGCTGAACGACATTTTCCGGAGCCGGACGCCAGAATATCCCAAACCATCGCTAGAAAACGCCCCTTGTCACAATGCAAATGTGCCGCCCTGCGTCGGAAGATGTCACGGAGGTGACAGTTTCCTGTCGGCAGCATCAATGACCATCTGTTTGGATAGACGACTGTTGATTGCGGTTTGATGACGATCGATCAACGTCCCGCAGGCCGAGCTGTATGTGACGGAAAGAAAAATGATCGGCGCGCTTGCACCTTTTCACGCGTTTGCGCACGCGTCGAAAAACGGTCATCCCAGCGAAATGTGTTTTGCATAGCGTGTAGCTCCATTTCTATTTCTTTCTAAAATCAGGAGAGCACTATGCGGCTTTGGGGAGCCATTCCGGCGCTCGCAGTTGTTGCTGGCGCCGTTGCCATCTCACCGGCGGCAAACGCCGAGAATTTGGTCGAAAAGATCGTTGATGAATTCAAGCACGAGGTCAGCGACGAGCTGCGTGAGCTGCGCGACCGCGGCCATGAGGGCGTGCATCAGTACAAGCATATCGTCGTCATCTATCAGGAGAATCACAGTTTCGATAACCTGTACGGGCATTGGGGCGATGTCGGTCGTGACCACCTCAACGGCACCTCCGACGCCGATCAGGCCCACACGCTGCAGGTCCGGCAGGACAACCAGACCGTCTATGCCTGCCTGTTGCAGAATGACCTCAACCTGACCTCACCGTCGCCGCAGCCGACGACCTGCACCGACAATACGGGCTCGGTCGCAATCCTGAGCGCGTTCAAGAACAAGCCGTTCGAGATCAATGACTTCATCCCGACCTCGGCGACCACCTGCCCGAAGCCGCTCGGTGCCTTCGCGGCGCACGGCTTCCTCAACGGCACCGGCGCGCCCGGCGGCTGCACCGAGGATATCGTGCACCGCTTCTACAGCGAGCAGTACCAGCTCAACGGCGGCCGGCAGAACCGCTACGTGACCGGCAGCGACGCCTCGGGCCTGGTGATGGGCTATTACGACACCAAGAAGCTGCCGATCTACACCTATCTGCACAGCCACGGCGCGCCGAACTACGTCATCGCCGACAGCTTCTTCCAGGGCGCCTTCGGTGGGTCGTTCCTCAACCACCAATTCCTGGTCGCGGCCGCAGCGCCGCAATTCGTCGGTGCCTTGAACGACGGCAGCGCCAACGACTTCCACTCGATCGTCGATGCCAACGGCATGCCGACCAGCACGCCGCTCTACAAGCCGGCCTCCACCGTGAAGGACGCGCAACTGACGGCCAAGTGCAACCAGACCGGCCTGCCGGCCGGCCTCGCCTGCGGCGACTACGCGGTCAACACCACGCAGCCGACCTACCAGCCCTATTCGCCGGGCACGCCCGACATCAAGCGCCTGCCGCCGCTGCATACGCCGAACATCGGCGATCGGCTGTCGGCCAAGCATGTTGACTGGGCATGGTATTCGGGCGGTTGGTCGAACGCCAATGGTGATGTCGGCGCGTCCGGCTGGACCAACGGCAACGGCACCACCTGCACCGATCCGAACCATAACTCGAATGCGGTGTTCCCGAACTGCCCCGACGTGGACTTCCAGTACCACCACCAGGCGCTGAACTACTTCGCCAACTATGCGCCGGGAACGCAGGCCCGCAGGGATCACCTGAAGGACGAGGCGGAGTTCATCCAGGCGGCCAAGACCGGGCGGCTGAAGCAGGTCAGCTTCATCAAGCCGATCGGCGAGGAGAACGAGCACCCCGGCTACACCAGCGAATCCGAGGGCAGCCAGCACCTGGTCGATCTCGTCAAGGCGATCGTCGAAGGGCCTGACGGCAAGAACACGCTGATCGTCATCACCTATGACGAATTCGGTGGACAGTGGGACCACGTCCCGCCGCCGCCGTACAACCGTCATGGCGCCGAAGCCAAGGCTGCGGATCAGTGGGGCCCCGGCACCCGCATTCCGGCACTGCTGATCGCCAAGCGCTTCAACAAGTCGGGCGTCGCGCATGAGGACTTCGACACCACGTCGATCCTCAGGCTGCTCGAGAAGCGCTTCGACCTCGAGCCGCTGGTGACACGTCCGGTGCGCAGCCTCTCGGCGGCGCTGAAGGCCGGCGAAGGCTGGCATTGATACGAGAGATCATCCTGGCCCGCGCCAACAATCTAGCGCGGGCCAGGACCTTCACCAGGCTTCAGGGCCTTTACAGGATCAGATCGTGCTGCACATGCGTGACAGGATCTGAAATGATATTGGCGGTCATCGCAGCGTCTTCCGGACTCGGCGCGAATGGCGAGGCGTGTGTCCCGGTGCCGGCGGCCTGGATGTCAACCTGAAGGCTGGTCGTGGCGGAATGGCCGCCCTTGTCGACGGCAGATACATCGAACAGAAGATCCGTGCTCGGAATGCTCGTCTTCTCGTCGTAGGTGATGTTGTTGACCGTGAAGGTGGGGTGGCCAGCTTCCGCTCGATCATAGTCGATCTGGACCTGAGTGAATGCCTTTCCGACGTAGAGCGTGTACGCCTGCGTCGCGTTGTTGAAGGTGAAGGTATCGATCAGTGACGTGTTCGACGTTTCCTGTACCACGATGCCGGCGCAGCCGCTGCCTGGTTTGGGAACGCAGATGCTGAAGTCGTGAACGCAGGTGCTGCCGTCGAGTACCTTGAAAGTCAGAGTTGCAGTGCCGCAACCCTGCCAGTGAGCGAGAGTAAAATCGACCTGCGATTGCTTCTCGGTGAATGCGAGATTCAGCCGCTCGCCGGGATCGATTTGCTGGCCGCAATCGCCGACCGCGATGCCGTCGCTCGATGCTTTGACATCGAGGGGATGACCAGCGCAGTCGGACCCGGTGATGACGAGTTGTGCGTCCGGAGCCGTGAGTTCCATCGAGCCGCCGTCCGAGGCGCCGAAATCGGAGCCTGTCACGGTGACATCCTTCAACTGCTCGACCTTCTCGAAATTAAAGCAATAGGTGCCGTTCGGATTGATCAGGAGTGCAAAGAGCGGATCGCTGAGCTCACCGCCTGAATCCGTACGGTAGGCGTCCAGTTCGACGCCGCCGCTGACCGCATGGGTCGAATAGTAGAAAGTGTAGTCATCGCAATGTCCGGTGACATGCACCGAGGTGACACTATCGCCGAGGCTAGAGGTCGCGAGGTCATATCCCGTGCTGCCGACCTCGCCGTTGTGGATGGCGACGTGCATTGCGGCATCACCATCTGCGCCGAAATTGACATCGTAGGTGCCGGTCGCGGCCTGATCGTCGTGAGCGGCGATGACGGTCACCGGGAAGCCACCAATTGTCGGACTGTCTTCCCTAATCGACAGCTGCTTACCGAGATCAATACTCGCGCTCTGGAAGTTGCCGTCCTTGTCCGTGATGGTCGCGATCAAGCCTATGGTTCCGGCAGTCAGCGACACGGTTTCATTGTCGTCCGGGTCGGTGCCGCGCGGCTGCGTCACTGCCCGATACTCGGTGAAGGTCACAAGCCCCGTGGCTGGATCGAGCGTGATGGTAAAAGCCAGTGTGCCGGTCGTCGTGCCGACATGGCCCTCGATGGCGTTGCCGTTCAGCACCAGCACGTCGGCGCAACCGGTGTGCGAATCGATCAGGCCCGACGCAGCGCCGTTGCCGCCGGTGATCGTCAGTGCGTAACTGATGGTCGCGCCATCCGCGCCCTGAACCGAGCTGAATGCCCTGGAAAAGTCGGCTGACGTAGTGGTCAGGAGCGCATCCGGCGCGGACCCGGCAATGTTATCGTCGAGTGTCGTCGCAGTCAGATGCGTCTCGCTCAATGTCAGAGATGGAGTTGTGCCGCTCGCCTTGATGCTCGGACCGTCGTCCGTGATCGTGAGCTGCTTGCCAAGATCAATGCTCGCGCTCCGGAAGTCTGCGTCCTTGTCCGTGATCGTCGCCACCAGGCTTATGAGACCGGCGTCCAGCGCCAGAGCTTCTCCGCTGTCCGGATTGGGACCGAGCGGGTGCACTACCGCGCGGTACTCGGTGAAGGTCACCCGTCCGGTGATCGGATCCACCGCGATGGTGAACGCCAGCGTGCCGGTGGCCGTACCGACATGGCCCTCGATGGTATTGCCATTCAGAACCAACAAGTCGGCGAGGCCGGTGTGGGAGTCGATCAGGCCCGACGCGGTACCGTTGCCGCCCGTGATCGTCAGCGCATAGCTGATCGTCGCACCATCCGCGCCTTGGACCGAGGTGAATGCCGTCGAGAAGTCGGCAGAGGTCGTCGTCAGCGTCGCATTGGGCGCAGAGCCGGCGATGTTGTCGTCCAGCAGCGTTGCCGTCAGATGCGCCTCACTCAGCGTCAGCGAGGGGACTGTTCCGCTTGCGCTGATGCTCGGATCGTCTTCGACGATGACCAATCTGCTGCCGAGATCGAGGGTCACATCCTGCGAGATGCCAGCCTTCGTCACGGTTGCAATCAGGGTTACGATCCCGGTCGCCAGTGACACGGCTTCGTTGTCGTCGGTGTTGGTGCCAGGCGGCGCCATCGCCGACCGGTACTCGGTGAAGGTCACGAGCCCCGTGGCCGGGGCGAGCGTGATGGTGAATGCCAGCGTCCCGTCAGCCGCGCCGACGTGGCCTTCGACGGTGTCACCGTTCAGAACCAGGACGTCGGCGAGGCCGGTGTGCGAGTCGATCAGCCCTGAAGCCACGCCGTTGCCGCCGGTGATCGACAGCCCGTAGCTGACCGCCGCGCCCGCCGCGTCCTGTGCGCTGGCGAACCTCACCGAGAAGTCTCCTGTAATCGTGGTCAGCGCGACGTTCGGTACGGAGCCAGCGATGTTGTCGTCCAGCGCCGTCGCGGTCAGATGCGTCGCGCTCAACGTCAGCGACGGTACCGTTCCGAACGTCAGCTTGGGCGGCGTCGGTGGCGGCTTGAAAGTAATGATGAACTGGGGGACGACCGTCGGCAGCGGTCCGAGCTGATACGGCGTCTGCGAAGGGTCAGGCTCGGTGAAATTGATCGGTTGCAGCAGCGGCGAACCTTGGTAGGTGGGTGCGCTGGAGCCTTTTGATCCCGTTCCTCTCTCCAGATTGGCGAGCGTCTCCTGTTGCGCGTCGCGCAATTCCTCCATGTGAGCAGGGCTGTTCGTGAGGTGGTTCACGCTGACCGAAGACCCTCGCTTGGTCAGGATGATCGTCTCTCCGGGGTCGTCGACGATGATGTGCCGGGGGATCGCCTCCTTGGTCACCAGCTCGAACACGCCGTGGTGGAGGTCCTTGTAGCCGATGGTGTCGTCGTCCAGCAGCGTGACGTCCGGCTCCGCAGCCCGCGCGTTGTCCAGGAGCGCGAAGGTCAGCACGGCGAATGTCAGCATGCCGAGGCCGCTGGCCCTGACGGTGCCAACAGGCGTCTCCGCCGTCAGCACGCCTGCCCCCGTCAGCCTGCTGCCAATGATCCGGAAGAAGCTTCTGGCTTTCGCGAACAGGCCCGAGCCGCCACCGGGGTCCTGCGCGAAATCGCCCAGCTCCAACCGGGTGCCGGGCGGCAGCCTGAGCAGCGTGCCGTCGATCAAGCGGATCTCGACCTGTCCGCCGGTCGCGACCTCGATGACGTCACCCCGGCGAACGGGATCGCCGGCCACGACCTGCACGGCAATGCCGCGCGCACGCGCGATGGTGCCGCAGCCGATCGCCGTCTGAACAGTGCCGATCACCCGGGGCTGCTGACCTGAAACGGCCATGCACGCGTTCCCGGGCATTACGCCGGAAGCGACCAATATTGGCATTTTCGCCCGCTCAACAGCTCAGGCGGAAGGTGGTGCCGCAGTTTTTTCGTCTGGCTTGCTTTCGTCGCGAGGAAAAAAACCTCGCACCGGCAGCCATAGGCTTGCCCGCCGAAACGTCCTGATTGAAACCAAATACGGTAGTGAAAATCGAATTCCAGCACTGCGAGAACCGACCGCGAAAACAGCAGAACAGCTGTCTCTTATCGCGGGGGTGCAGCCCCACTGGATTTATAGTATAATTATCGAGTAAATTGTCCATATATTAATTTTTATTCGAATTGCGTCAGGCCTTTAGGCCTGGTTGCAGCAATGCGTTTGGCACTCAAGGTCCTGCGGTCTCGGCCCGGCGGTTCGGATCTCCATCGCGCCGCGACACGACAAGATCTTCTCGAAAGGGAGGGGATCGTGCGCATCCATTTGGTTATTCACTTGCTCGCAAGCTTCGTCTTCGCCGTTACGCTCGCAACCTTCATGCCGGTCCAGGTGCAGGCGCAAGCCGGGCCGGCCCAACCCGCGGTCGACAATTCCTCAGCGAAGTCGATCGGGAAGGTCGTGACGGCCACCGGTTCGGTCACGATCGAACATGCGAGCGCGGTCGTCGTTCAGGCCGCGCTGTCCGATCAATTGCCCCAGGCGAAGGTTGGCGACCCCGTCTATATGGGCGACACGGTACAGACCGGAGCCGATGGACGGGTCGGGATCAACTTCACCGATGGCACCTCGTTCAATCTGTCGAGCAACGCCAAGATGGTCATGACCGAGTTTGTGTACGACCCGAACGGAAAATCGAACTCGACCCTGTTCAAGCTGGCCAATGGAACGTTCACCTTCGTGGCCGGCAACATCGCGAAGACCGGCGACATGAAGATCGACACCCCCGCCGCGACGATGGGAATTCGAGGCACCACGCCGCGTATCGAAATTTCCGACGATGGAACGGTGAGGTTCGCGACGCTCGTCGAAGAGGGCAAGAGCAAGCTGCTCAGGAAGCCCGCGACACGCGTGACGCCGCAGTCCGAGCCGAACACCTACCACAGGTTCAATCCGAACATTTGTCGCGGATGCTAGGCGGGCAGGGCGTTGGTCTTGAGCGGCTACTCACGGACATCGGTGACGCTGCGTCGTCAAAAACCGGAGCCCGACATGAAGCCTCGTGCAGGCTCCTGTGGGAGTCGCGGCCTGTCGGCGGTCTTCATCCTGCTGTTGCTCGTAACGCCGGCGGGCGCGCAGAACGCGAAGCAAAGGGGCAGCTACCTGCGCAATATCGAGCTGTGCAGCGGTCTCGATCACACGCCGGCCGACGCGCGCATCGGTGCGTGCACGGCGCTGATCGATGCAGGCGAGGACATGACACAGGCCGGCCTCGCGATCGCCTACAACAACCGCGGCAACGCCTACGCCACCAAGGAAGACTATGACCGCGCCATCCGGGATTTTGATCGATCCATCGAGCTCAATCCAACCTACAGCAAGCCGTTCAACAACCGCGGCGTAGCCTATGTCAGGAAGCACCAATACGATGGCGCGACCGACGCGTTCGATCGCGCCATCAAGCTCAACCCGAACTACGGCGAAGCCTTTGCCAACCGCGCCGGTGCCTATCTGAAAAGGAACGAATATGCCCGCGCGGTGCAGGATTACGATCAGGCCATTCGCCTCGATCCGAACCTTGACGGTGTATGGAGCGGACGCTGCTGGAGCCGGGCCATTCTTGGCGCGTTGCAGGAGGCGCTGGAAGACTGCAACAAGGCGTTGCAATCGGGGGCGGCCAATGCTGCGACCTACGACTCGCGCGGCCTGGTCTATCTGAAGACAGGCGAGCTTGGCGCGGCGATCGACGATTACAGCTCCGCGCTTCGCATCGATCCAAGGCTCGCAAGCGCGCTCTATGGACGCGGGCTGGCGAAGCTGAAGCAGGGCGACAAGGCCGGCGGCAATATCGACATCGCGGCGGCCAAGGCGATCCAGGGCAGCATCGCCGACGATTTCACGCGCTATGGCGTGCAATAGGCGAGCCGAGCCGATCCCGCGCGAAGCAAGCGCGGGCGAACCGGGGTCTGGTCGCTCCAGCTGAAGCGGGATGAGTATTGGTTGAATCGGCTTGGCGTCGTCTTGCTTCACCTCTCCCAAGGGAGAGGTGAAGCTTCGACGCCGTCCCAGCTCAACCTAATCTCATCAGGCTCTAGTCGGTGATCTCGACCGTCGCCGAGCGGCCGGCGACCAGCGCGATGCGATCCGGCAGATGGTCCAGCGCGATCCGCACCGGGACCCGCTGTGCGAGTCGAACCCAGCTGAAGGTCGGATTGACGTTGGCGAGCAGGTTCGCGCCTTGCCCGCGGTCGCGATCCTCGATCCCCGCCGCGATGCTCTCGACGTGCCCGGTGAGCCGGACCGGCTCGCCCATCAGCCTTATCTGCGCCTTGTCGCCGACGCGAATGCGCGCCAGCTTGGTCTCCTCGAAATAGCCTTCCACATGCAGCGTATCGCTGTCGACCAGCGCCATCACGCCCTTGCCCGCGGTGACGTAGGCGCCGGGCCGCAGGTCCATGTTGGTGATGGTGCCGTTCACGGAGGCGTGCACCTCGCTGCGATCGAGATTGAGCTGGGCGACGGCGCGATCGGCGACCGCCTGGTCATAGGCGGCCTTGGCTTGCAGCTGCGTGGCCAGCACCTGTTCCTGCTTCTGCTGCGACACCGCATCGGTGGTCAGCGAATTGTAGCGCCTGAGATCGGATTCGGCCTGATCCAGCGTGGCGCGATGACCGGCGACCGCCGCGTCGGCCTGCTGCAACGCCAGCGCAAAGCGCGCGCGATCGATCCGGAACAGGATATCGCCGCGGTGCACCTGCTGATTGTCCTTGACCAGCACGTCGGTGACGAAACCGGATACGTCGGGAGCGACCTGAACCACGTCGGCGCGGACCCTGCCGTCGCGGGTCCACGGCAACTCCATGTAGTAGACCCAGAGCGCGCGACCGACGGCCAGCGCGGCGACAAGCGCGATCGCGGTCAACGCGACCCGGCCGAGCCAGGCGAAATTCCCCTTCATGGCAGAAACTCCGAAAGATAAACGACGCCGCCGAGCAGGCAGACATACAGTGCGAAATTGAACAGCGCGCGATGCCAGACCAGCCGGTAGAGGCCGAAGCGGCGCATGATCCGGCTCACCAGCACGCTCAGCGCATAGGCAATGACGAGCCACAGCAGCAGCGCGGGGACCAGAACTCCGTAGATGTCGAGCTCATATCTCATGCCGCAAAACTCTCCTCGGGCTGCGATCGGTAGGCGGGCGCATCCGGAAACAGGCCGCGGCGGATGCCGACGAGGCCGAGCAACGCATCGTCCCGCGCGCGCTCATTGGGATCCTTGACGACCGCGGTCACCGCCGCGTCGATGCATGACAGCAGCTCGGCCGGTAGCGCCTGGTCCGCATGGGCGCGAAACGCCGCCGCGAGGTCATCCAGCATGTGGTCGATGGCGCGCACGGTCGATGCGGCGAGGCCGTAGCGGGCGCGCCTGAGATCGATGATGTTGAGCCCGATGCGCAACTGGACCAGGCTGTCGGTATCGCGGCGGTCGCTTTCGGAGATGAAGGCGATGCGCTGCACCAACAGCCCGAGCCGATGCAGCATCAGGCCGGCAAACTGCGCGCGATCGCCGCGGCCGCGCCGCTCGGCCGCGACCGCCAGCGTCTGCCAGCTCGACGTCGTCAGCCGCTTGGCGATCCATTCGGCGCCGACGCCGCGCGCGATCCGCGTCACGATCTCCGCGATGACGACGCCGAGGAAGAAGGCGACCGACGTGTTGGCGAAGCTGGCAAAGTCCGCGGTGTAGGTCGATTGCAGCGCCAGCAGCGTCGCGGTGTTGGCGGCGAGCGCCATGCCGATCGGCGAGGTTTTCGGCCGCGCGATCAGGAAGCCGTACAGCAGGAAGGTCGGCGCCAGCGCGGCGATCAGAACCTCGACATGGGAGATGCCCGGCACCAGCGCGAACTGATAGATCGCGACCACGACGATCGCGACCAGCGAGAACAGGCCGAAGGCCCGGATGCTGCGTGCCGGCTCGTCCTGCGCGGCGAAGAAGGAGCAGGCGACCGCCGCCATCATCGGCGCCGAGGCGCCATCGGCCCAGCCGGTGGCGATCCACACGCCGCAGCAGATCAGGATGGCCACCGCGGTCCCCGCGGCCGACCACAGCGCCATGCCGTGGTCGCGATGACGAACCGGCGCCGCTCCCGACTCCGGATGGAACGCGAGCTGGACGGTCGAGATATCCCGGCCCGCGGCGATCGCATCGGCCACCGCGCGGCAGTCGGCCGAGATGTCGATGAGGTCGCGCAACCGCAGCAGCAGGCTGATCGTGAGGATGCGTTCCCGCGGCGCGAGGCCGTCGAGCGCAGACAGCCGCGCGGTGACCGTCGCGCGGATCTGTTCGCCGGATTGCCGCTGGCGATCCTCGTCCACGATCCATGCGGCGACGTCGCCGATCAGGCGCTGGAGTTCCGGTTGCCGTTGCAGCGCCATCTTGCCGAGCGCGGCGAGCCGGTCTTCGATCGACGTGGCAATCGGCAGCAGCATCAGCATGCGCAGCCGGACCTCGGCGAGACCGCGCACGGTGCCGGTGTCGGCCAGCCGGTCATAGGCGAGATGGGTCGCCAGCGTATCGATCTCGACGATGTCGGTCGCGAGGCGGAGGCGTTGGGCCCGGCGCGTCTCGCTGGTGCCGTGATCGAGCAGCACGTCGCGGGACAGGCGGCGGGCATCCGACAGCCAGCTCCTGACGCGACCGCCCACCGCCGGCGCGACGCTGCGCGGAAACACCACGGTCGACACCAGGCTTGCGCAGATGATGCCGAGCGAGATTTCCTCGACCCGCGCCAGCGCGATATCGAAAATGCTTCCCGGCTCGGCGACGGACGGAAAGCCGATCAATGCGACGGTGTATCCGCCCAGCATGAAGACATAGCTGCGCGGCGTTCCGTCGAGCAGCGACAGATAGAGACAGAGCCCGACCCACAGCGCGATGGCAAGGCAGAGCAGCTCGGGCGCGTTGACGAGGTTCGGCACCATCGCCACCGTGACGGTGGCGCCGATCAACGTTCCGATCACGCGGAAGAACGCCTTCGAGCTGGTCGCGCCGGCCAGCGGCTGCGACGTGATGTAAACCGTCGCCATCGCCCAATAGGGGCGCGGCAGATCGATCGCCAATGCGATGACGAGCGCCAGCATCGACGCGGCGAACGTCTTCAACGCGAAGATGAGGTCCGCGTGGCGGACCAGGAACGGCTCTTCCGCGCGCATGACTATCGCGCCTCTGCAGTCGATTTCGCTTGAGCGGTCTTGACTTGAGCGGTCTTAGCGTCCTGCGGCCGGCTTGCCCGCTGCTCGATGCGCTGGAGCGTCTCGAAGGTTACCGCAAGTTCCTCGCTGCCGATATCCTTCAGCATGCTGGCGCGCACCCGGCGCAGCACCCGGTTGGTCTCCTCGACCTTGGCGTCGCCGGCCGCCGTGAGATGCAGCGTCTTGGCGCGCCGGTCGGTCGGGTCCTCACGACGCTCGACCAGGCCTTCAGACTGCAGCAGATCGATCAGCCGCACCAGTGAAGGCCCCTCTATTCCCAGTTCGTCGGCCAGCACGCCCTGACGGACGTTCTCCCCGTGCCGCGACAGCACCAGCAGCGGGATGGCCGTCGCGTAGGATAGGCCGTGATCGGACAGCGCCTGATCCGACAAGCGACGCCAGATCCGGGCGAGCCTGGTGATCAGGCGGCCGATCTCGGCGTGGATATGGGATTGCGACGGAGGCATGCAAATTAGATAGGATACAAACTATTAGGCTGCAATCATATATCCCGGCGATCACGCAAAAGCGATCGCAAGCGGCCCCGCAGCCTCGTTCCAGGATGGAGCCGGGCCGGTTGCGCTCAGGAACCTCGTTCCAAACGCGCCGTTGGCGCGTGGTGCGATCGTCCGCGCGAGACATCGGCGCAATGAGGCGGCCGCAGCGCCATTTGCGTAAGGAGAACACGATGGGATTGGCTCAATACGCGGTGATTTCAGCCGGCGAAGAATGGGGCGTCCTGCACGACGGCAAGCTCAACGCCGGATACGCCACCAAGGAAGCCGCATTCGAGTCGGCGGCCGCCGCCGCGTCGCCGGCGATCAGGCTGGGACATGAAGTCCATGTCAGCGTACCCGGACGCGAAGAAGGTGACGCGGCGCCGACGAAGCAGTCGGCTTAGTCCGGTCTCAGCCGAAGTCGCACATCAGCCGGCTCCAGTCCTCGCCCGCGAGGCCGCCGACATAGATATCGCCGCGCACGATGGCGTCGTTCACTTCCGGAACACGCGTCAACGCCATGGCGAAGGCGCGGTGCCGGAACACGAGCCAGCGCTGCAGCCCGAGCCCTGCCATCAGAGCCGGTTGTGCGCGGCCGCGGGCTTCGAGGTGGCCGGTGTCCTCGAGGTGGCGGAACATCGCACCGAGCACGCCAACCTCCCGACCGGGAAGCGACAGGATGTTGAGGACATGCGCGGTCCGCCCCGGAGACGCGTAGTAGACAAAGCAGCCGATCGTCGCGCTGGTATGGTCTACGATCGCGCGGATCGTGAATGCGCCGAGCCTGGTGTTCTGCGCCGCGAGGCCGACGAGCCAGCCGAGCTCGTCCTCCGACCAGAGCGGCCGGACAGCGTAGTGGGCAATGAGGCGGGGCGCGTGGGCGAGGAAGTCCGGGATGGACATCTCCTGCACCTTCAGGCCGGCGGGGCTCTCGAGGTCGCCGCCGCGCAGGCGGCCCAGGAAAGCGTCGACGGGACGCGCGAGCGTTGCCAGGCCGGGATCGATCCGGCGCAACAAGCGCGGCGAAAGACGTCCGAGCAGTGCGCCCAACGGACGGAAGGTGCGCACCCACTCCAGGTTCTGCATCGGAATGGTCTTTCCGCCGATGGCCATCAGGGATCTGGCGCTGGTCGGCGATGCACTGTCACAGAACGAAAGACTCGCCTTTTTCGGTCGCAGGCCAAGATTGAGCTGGGCCGCCCCGGCGGAGTCCCTGTTCGTCATGAAGACGCCGAGCAGCCGCCCCGGGATCACATTGCCGCAGGCCATGAAGCGCATCGGGACGGAGAGCAGCGCGCTCGAGATCAGGCCGTCCTGCTGCTGATAGATCTGGGTGCCCGCAGCCTCGCTGTAGGACGGCGACCCGAGGGTCAGCGCGTGCAAATAGCCCTTGAGATCGGTACTTGCCGGCTTGTCGGTGCCCCTGAAGACCTTGAGGAAGAGGCCGGCGACCGCAGGAACGTCAGCCGTGGTCATCGGCCTGGCGGCGCCCTTGCGTGACGTCTGTGCGTTGGCCTGGGCGATCGGTTCGGGCTGTTGACTCGGGTGATCCGGCGAGATCGACAGACCGTCGTGCGGGTGGATGAGCCGGACCGCTGTATCGGACGTTGCGCTAAGCATGATTCGCCATTTCGTCTGCTGCCGCCCAATTGCGACAGCACCGTCGGACGACAGGATCAAATGACAGCCGACAACCTCGAGCCGGTCGACATCACGCGAGCATGACAATTTCAGAACTGCTCCGCGCAGGCGTGCGTCCTTGCCGCGACTCTCCAGCGAGACGCGTGAGCCGTCAACAAGTTCAGCTTGTGGAGGTTAATTCGTTAACGCGGTCGCCGCCGTCGGCAAGGCTTCGATCGGCGGCAGCGACGCGCAGGAGGCGATCTTCGCGCAGGCGCCGGCGTGCTTCGGAGCGAGGTCGAAACCAATCAAAGATTGTTTTCTTCATAGTTGCGCCGCACGCAACCAGATCGGAGAGCTCAAGACGGAGAGCCGTGCCAGTTTCGGCTGCGGGGCCGGACAAGGAGCATGGTGCTCCTGATCCGCCGCGGCGATCGCCGTTCGGCGGGTGTCCGGTGCCCCGTGATTTAGTCGGCAGAGACTGCCGGACATTCCAAGGGGGCAGGCCATGACCAAGTCAGTGCAGATTGAGACCGGGATCGCCGATGTCGCTTACCTCAAGACCAACCGATACAGGCTATGTCTCGCCAAGAAGGTGAACGGCATCTACAACGTCGTATGGCAGTCACATGGCGACTTCGTCGCCATCAATAGCTTCAGTTGGATGACCCCGGTCTATCAGGTGTTCGGCAGCACCCACTTCCAGACCTCAGCCCGGGTCGTGGTGGACACCAATCTCGTGGCGGCCTCGCTTGGCGAACGCGTGATCATGGATCAGGCCGGGCATATTGGACCGGCCGAGCCCGGCGCGGACTCCCATAGCATCACTTTCGTTAACCAGGACGGCCCCATCCATCCCGGACTACAGTCCGGTTCGATCGGTCCCGGCGGCAATCAAGTCATCACACCGATTTATCTCTATCCGCAGTCCGTTCCGGTCGGCACCGTCATGTTCGCGCCGATCGAGAAGGTGCAGGTCTGGTTCGCGCAGAACCTGGCGACAGGCACGATCATCGATGACCACGTTCTCAACGCGGTCGAGATCGACCTGACGACGGTGAATTCGGCGGCCCGTCGCTACCAGAATGGCAACTGGTTATGATCTCAATCTCAATTTGATCAATTTAAGGTTGCTGAAATTGCAAAAACAAAAGTTAAAATTGCGCTGCGTGCAACCGGTCGAGAGAGCCTGAAGAAGCGCACCATGCCAGTTTTCGGCCGCGGGGCCGGACAAGGAGCATGGTGCTCTTGATCCTCTGCAGGGATCGCTGTTCGGCGATGTCCGGCGCCCCGTCGTTCAGCCGGCCGAGGCCGCCGGTTATGCAAGGGATTAGGCAATGACCAAGTCAGTCCAAATTCAGATTACAAAAGAGGCGCTCGAAACTCTCAAGGGCAACCACTACAAGCTTTGTTTCGCCAAGAAGGTGAAGGACGTCTACGACGTGGTGTGGCAGTCCTTCGACGAATATCTCGATACCAATACCTTCAGCTGGACTCCCGTCTATCAGGTGTTCGGCACCAATACTTTCCAGACCTCGGTGCAGGTCCAGGTATCGACCAACGTCGTGACCGCGACACTCAACCAGCAAGTCACCATGGACGCGGCCGGCAATCTCAGCGACGCCGTGACCGGCGGTTCTGCCGACGCCGTCACCTTCGTCAACAATTATGGTCTCATCCACCCCGGATTGAATTCCGTGTCGACCGGCCCCGACGGCATTCAGCGGACGACGCCGATCTACGTGGCGCCCGATGCAATCGAAACCGGCGCGGACGCTCTGACGCCGGTCGAAATGCTCCAGGTCTGGTTCGCGCAGGATCTGACCACGAGCACCATGATCAGCAAGGATGTCAGCAAGGCCATCGAGATCGACCTGACGGAAGTGGATTCAGCGACACGGCTTTATGACGGCAGCTGGTCCACCCCGTCGGCCCTGGAATCCGGCGATCCCAAGACGTACCTGCTGGTCACGGTGGCTGTGGTCGGGACCGTGGTCGCCGGCTTGTTGGCGACCAAGATCGGCACCTATCTGACCGGCGTCTACCAGAAGTTCGCGGTCAATGTGAATCCCAGCGCAAGCAGCTTCACGATCACCTACAGTGAGACGCGGGGACTCAACGCCGTCGATCGTCAGCACCTGGCGTTGTTGGCGAGTGATCCCACGACGACCGACACCCTGGTCGAGTTCGTGATCCGAGCGCTGGCTGCCAGTGGTTGCACGTTCAGCTCGATCAGCACCAAAGTGCCGGCCTGAACCGGCGCACCGACGTCCCCGCGCGCGCCTCCTCGCGCCAGTTTGACGCGCGAGGCAAGCGTGCCGGCTGTCCCGGACATGGCGACCTCGCTATAACTTCACGCCGGGACGTCGGCCTCGTTCGTTGTCAGCATTGCGTCGACGCCGGCCTGGACCAGCCGGCGCCGGCGTTACGGAGCGTTGGGGAGCCGGCGGTCCAACCGCGACAGAGGAAGCGGGCCGGCAGGATCCCGCCGTCAAGAGTGAGCCGATCACATGCGGGGCAACAACCGAACATCCACGCTCGCGCGTGGAAGTCGGCTGGCGGAAGCAATGCTTCTGCGGGGATGGAATAAGCAGACGGCGCTCGCGGAGGCGCTTGGCGTCAAACCGAGTGCGGTATCGCGATGGCTGAAGAGCGGATCGCTGTCATTCGAGCACGCGGTGGCGCTCTGCGAATTTCTCGATATCTCGCTGGACTGGTTGATGTTGGGCCGCGGCAAGCCTGATATCGAGGACCGGCATGACAAGCGACCCGAACCGGCGATCCAGACGAGGGCGCGCGAGGCGCTGCGGCAATTCACGGCAACGTTGCCGGAGATTTTTGTCACCGATAACCTGTGCGAAACCGACGGAGCGGCGACCGCCGGACAGGAGAGCGGCGTCAATGCGGGCAGCCATGGGATCATCGAGGTGGCGCTGCGCAACGGCAGGGTCCTGCGGCTGCCCGAATTTTTCACGCCGGCACGCGTGGCGCGGCTGGTGGAGGCATTGGAGGAGATCGCGCGATGACGTCCGAAGACCCGTCGATGACCAAATCGGTGACCGTGCAGATCGCCCCGGGCGATCTGCAGATTCTCAAGGACAACGGTTACACGCTGTGCTTTGCGCGATGCGTCGAGTATAGCTACAGCGTGACCTGGCAATCGTTCCCCGATTATCTCGCCAGCAACACTTTCGCCTGGTCGGAGCAATTTCAGCTGTTCGGGACCGACATCATCGATGGCGTCGCGCGCATTGAGAGCCGAACCAATGCCGTAGACATCGCGCTCGGCCAGCAGGCAACCCTCGATGCCGTGGGGGTGCTCGGGCCTGCGAGTTCGGGCGGACCGCCCGAACAGATCACGCTCATCAACGATTACGGACCGATTCACCCTTCGCTGAGTGGTGCGTCAGTCGGACCGGACCGCGTGGTGCGCGTCACGCCGATCTATGTTGCGCCGAGATCCATCGTTCGCGGATCGGCCTCGCTGCGTCCGCTCGACAAGGTGCAGATCTGGTTTCAACAAGACTTTAGGCCCGGCGTGATGCTGTTCAACGCCGTTTCGAATCCGACCGTGGCAGACCTGACCCAGGCCGGTTCGGTGACGGTGCTCTATCAGAACGGCAACTGGATCAATCCGGCGCCGGCATAGCTGGGTAAACGTCCGCCGCCTATGGATCAAGCTCAGTATCCCAGTAGAGATAATCGAGCCAGCTTTCGTGCAGATAGTTCGGCGGGAACAGCCGGCCGTTGCGATGGAGCTGATGCACGGTGGGCGCGTAGGGCGTCTGCTTCGGAAACATCTTGGCCTGCTGCGGCGTCAGATTGCCCTTGCGCAGATTGCAGGGCGAGCAGGCGGCGACGACGTTCTCCCAGGTGGTCTGGCCACCCTTGCTGCGCGGAATGATGTGATCGAAGGTGAGGTCGTCCGGCGACAGGCAATACTGGCAGGAGAAGCGGTCGCGCAGGAAGACATTGAAGCGGGTGAAGGCGGGGTGCGTGGTCGGCTTGACGAAGGACTTCAGCGATACGACGCTGGGCAACTGGATTTCGAAGGAAGGACTTCGTACCGCGCGGTCGTAATATTCGACGATGTTGACACGATCGAGGAACACCGCCTTGATCGCGTCCTGCCAGGACCAGAGCGACAGCGGGTAGTAACTCAGCGGCCGGAAGTCCGCATTCAAGACCAGCACCGGCCAACCGCCTTGTGAGACATGTGCGTTCAAATAACGCTCCTGACTCCCATTAGCTGCGAAGCAGCATGCACTCACATACTACAGGCAGCGTGACGGGATTGTGAAGAGCGATGAGCGGCTTATCCGCCATCCCCTGCCATGTTCCTGCCCCGATTGCCTCCCGCCCGCGGGGCCCGTAAAGGGAGCCGCAAGGCCTGTCGGCCAGTGACGGACCCTGCCGATGACCACCAAGTCGAGCTATCTCGAAGCGCCGCGCCGGTTGCGCGCGTTCGTGCGCGCGCACGAGACGAGCCTGGTGGTGCTGGCGGTCCTGATCGGGGCCATAGGCGGCCTCGTGGTGGCCGTCATGGGCATGCTGGTCTCCGTGCTGCATGCCGTATTGTTCAATCTGCCCTATGGCGACCGGCTGTCGAGCCAGCCGAGTATCGATCCGCTGCGCGCGCTGCTGGTTCCCTCGATCGGTGGCCTGCTGCTAGGGATTGCGTTCCTGCTGCTGCTTCGAGTCCGGCCGGCCCGCGAGATCGACCCGATCGAGGCCAACGCGCTTTATGGCGGGCGGATGTCGTTCCGCGGCAGCGTGATCGTGGCGCTGCAGACGATCTGGTCGAGCGGCGTCGGCGGCTCGGTAGGGCTCGAGGCCGGCTATACCCAGCTCTCCAGCGGCCTCGCCGCCTCGCTCGGCCGCGGTTTCCATCTCCGCCGCAACGACCAGCGAATCATGGTCGGCTGTGGCGCGGCGGCGGCGATCGCCGGTGCCTTCAGCGCGCCGCTCGCGGGCGCGTTCTACGCTTTCGAACTTGTGATCGGCGGCTACACCCCGGCGAGCCTGACCCCGGTCGGGGTGGCGGCGGTGACCGGCTATTTCGTCGCCCATGCCTTCGAGCCGCTGCCGCTCGGGGTCGGCGTCGGAACCGTCGGCGACGTGCTCGGGCGGGATCTGGCGATCGCCACGCTGCTCGGCATGCTCGCGGCGCTGACCGGAATTGCGATCATGCGCGGGGTGACGCTGTGCGAGGCGCTGCTCGCCAAGACCCGGCTCTGGCCGCCGCTGCGCCCGGCGCTCGGCGGGCTTGCGGTCGGCGCCATGGCGCTGCTGACCCCGCAGGTGATGTCGTCGGGCCATGGCGCGCTGCGCTTCGCCGGCATCGTGGCGATGCCGCTCGCCTTCATCGCCGGCGTGTTCGTGCTGAAGGCGGTGGCCTCGATCATTTCGCTCGGCTCGGGCTTCCGCGGCGGCCTGTTCTTCGCCACGCTGTTCATGGGCGCGCTCGGCGGCCGGCTGTTCGCCGCCGGCGTCGACATCGTCTGGCCGGGGCTCAATCTCGATCCGAACGCCTATGCGGTGATCGGGATGAGCGCGCTGTCGGCGTCGGTGATCGGCGGTCCCTTGACGATGTCGTTCATCGCGCTGGAATCCACCGGCAATCTCTGGCTGACCACGGCGGTGCTGGTCGCGGTCATCATCTCGACCACGATCACGCGTGAGCTGTTCGGCTATTCGTTCGCGACCTGGCGGCTGCATCTGCGCGGCGAGACCATCCGCAGCGCCGCCGATATCGGCTGGATCCGCGATCTCACGGTCGGCAAGATGATGCGGCAGGACATGATCACGGTGAACGCCGCGATGCCGATCGCGGCGTTCCGCGAGGAATTCCCGCTCGGCTCGAAGACCCAGGTCGTCGCGGTCGACGGCGAGGGGCGCTATGCCGGGCTCGCGCTGGTCGCCGAAGCCCATGCGCCGGATCTCGAGGCCGACAAGGGGCTCGCCGGCATCCTGCGCTACGCCGACGTGGTGCTGCATCCCGGCATGAACGTGCAGGAGGCGATCGCGGTGTTCGACGCGGCCGAAGCAGAGTCGCTCGCGGTGGTCGAAGGCGATGGCGACCGGCGTCCGATCGGCCTGCTCACCGAAGCGCACGCGATGCGGCGCTACGCTGAAGAATCCGAGCAGCGCCGACGCGAGGCGATCGGCGAGATTTGATTTTGCTGTCCTCGGTGTCATTGCGAGGAGCGAAGCGACGAAGCAATCCATCTATCCCCGAGTTTGGCATGGATTGCTTCGCTGCGCTCGCAATGACGGCGTCGACGCGGTCCTTGCTGTCGACCGCGACGGAGGCGACGACGGTCAGGCTCCAGCCATCGGGGAGCTTTGCGAAGTTCTCGACGACGCGTTAGCGAGCTCGCCGGCGCCGAGGATGGTCGGCATTGGCTGTCCCCTCTCTTCTCGTCATTCCGGGGCGCGCGCAGCGCGAACCCGGAATGACGGCTGACTATAAAAGCCTCGCCACCGGCCCGACGTCGCGCGGCAGCAGGCTGGCCTCGATCGCCTTGATCTGCAGCGCGAGATAGCGCGAGTTGATGCGGCATTGCGCGAGGCTGCCGGCGATGAACCACAGGCCGGGCTGCGGCGTGCGGGTGTACATGTTGCGCAGCTCCTGCCCGTCGCCAAAACCCCAGATCGGGCCGACGCGTTGGGCCATCGCCTCGCCGAACAGTTTCTTCACCAGCTCTTCCTGCGGCCGGTAGCCGGTCGCGAGCACGATGAGGTCGGCTTCCACCGTCTCGCCGTTCTTGAGCCTTGCGCCTTCGCTGACGAAGGTCTCGATGTCGGAAAACTGCTTCAGCGCGACCGCGCCGCTCGCGACGAGGTCGGAGCAGCCGACGTTGAAGTAATAACCGCCGCCGCGGGTCAGGTATTTGAACTGCCAGCCGGTGCCGCCATCGCCGAAATCGAGCTTGAAACCCCTGCGGGCGAGACCGTCGAGCAGCGGCTTGTCGAGCTCCTTCGACTGCTCGGTCATCAGCACATGGCTGCGCTTGGCGAGCGTAAGCGGCATCGAGGTCGCGATCAGGTCATTGTCCTCGAGCGAGCCTTCATTATAGGCGGCATAGGCGAGCTGCGCCGACGGCTCGATATTGGTGACCAGGGTCGGGGAGCGCTGCACCAGCGTGACCGCGGCGCCGGAGGAATGCAGGTCCTGCGCGATATCGTGGCCGCTGTTGCCGGTGCCGATCACCAGCGCACGCTTGCCGGTCCAGCTCTCGCCGTCCTCGTAGCGGCTGGAATGCATGACCTTGCCGGAAAAATTCTTCAGGCCTGGGATGTCGGGCAGATTGGGGATGCCGCTGACGCCGGTTGCCATCACGACATGGCGCGGCTGCATGGTCCGCGTCGTGCCGTCGGCGCGGCGCAGCTCGACGGTCCAGCGTCCTTGCGCATCGTCGTAGCTGCCGCCCAGAAATTCCGTGCCGGTCCAGAAGTTCAGCTCCATGGCATCGACATAGGATTCGAACCAGTTGGCGAGCTTGTCCTTCGGGATGTAGGTCGGCCAGTTCGGCGGGAACGGCATGTAGGGCAGATGATTGACCTGCACCTGGTTGTGCAGGGTCAGCGCGTGGTAGCGCTTGCGCCAATTGTCGCCGACGCGCGCCTCGCGGTCGACGATCAGCGCGTCGATCTTGAGCTGCTTGAGCCGCGCGGCGATCGCGAGCCCGGCCTGTCCGCCGCCGACGACAAGCACATCCGGATCGCGATCGGCGTACTCGGTGGACGCCTTGCGCAGGTCGAGCCAGTTCGGTCCGCGGAAGTCGCGGGAATAGGCCTGTCCGCGCGGCCTTGTGTGACCCTGCTGTTCCTCAAAACCCTTGAGCTCCTCGAGCGCGGTCAACAAGGTCCAGGCTTTCAGCCGGTCGCCGTCGGCGGCGTCAGGGATCAGCCGCACGATGCCGTGGCCGCGGCCGGTCGCCGTCTCGAACTTGAAGATCGCCTCGATCGCATTGGTGCCGGCGCGCATCACCCGGCGCGGCGCCGCGCGCTCGGCATCGATGCGGAAGTCGCGTGGGTCACTGCGACGGGCATGTGACGGCAGTTCCTCGATGATGGCGAAGGCGCGGTTGACGGTCTGGATGTTCCAGCTCAGCGCCAGCACGTCGCGCCAGTAGCTGTCGGGATGGAACAGCGGCTTCAGCAGCACATCGTCGGGGCTCGCCAGCGCATCCTCGAACTGCACGAGCCAATTGTCGGCGGCGACTGAAATATCGTCCGTCTTGTCGAGCATCCGGCGTTTCCCGTCATCGGCCGCCCCTGGTCAGTTGCCCGGCGGCGTTCCCATTGCCGCAAAGCCTATACCCATTGGCGAGGCCGCAGAAAGGCCGTGACGGGATAGCGCCTATTCGCCCAGCGACAGGATCAAGCCCTGGTCCGGCGGAACGCGGCCCTGCAGGGTATCGAGATAGGCCTCGCGCACCGCGGCCGGGCCACGCCGTTCGACGACATCGAGCCAATCAGGCAGATGCGGCACGAGCCCGGTCCATGCGGCACCGAAGCGCTGGTCGATGCCGCCGGGGCCCCATTCCTTGGCGCGCTTGCGGATCTGGTCCGGCGCGAAGAACCACACCGGCTTGGCGCCGGGCAGTGCCGGCTCGTCCGGCTCGCTCGCGCGATGCGTCAGCCCGACCCGGCCGGAATAGACCATCTGATCGCCGAAGTGCCGGTGCAGGGCCTCGCGCAGCGCGCTGTTGCCGGCCATGTCGACATAGGCGACCGGCTCTGCCGGCGGGATCGCCGCGACCTGGTCATAGCTGACGACCTCGTCATAGCAGCCGAGCGAGGAGACGAAATCGACATTGCCCTTCGAGGTCAGCCCGATCACGCGGATACCCCGCTTGTGCAGCAGATGAGCGAGGCCGAATGCGGTCTTGCTCGAGGCCGATGACAGGATGACGCGGCGCGCGCCGTAGAATTCATTCTCGGCGAGGAAGTCGTCGACCAGGAACGACAGCATGAACAGCGGCAGCAGCAGCGCGCGGAAATCGCCCTGCCGGCCGGCATAGGTCGGATCGCCGGAGACGCGGGCATAAGCGTTGTAGACCGGCGACACCTCCTGCCGGTGCGCGGCGCCATCGCGCAGGCCGCGCTTGCTGACATCGGCCGCCTCGATCACCAGATGGGTCGCCATCGGGAAATAGCCGAACAGCGTCTCGCCGACGGCGACGGCGGGATGCTTCGAGGCCAGCACCTCGCCAAAGCCCCACACCGGGATGATGCCGTAGCCCTCGGGCGCCGGGAACAAATGCCAGTATTTCAGTTGCTCGCCGATCACGGCGTAGGTGATGTTGTTGGCGGTGAAAGCGAAGCGGGTCACCTTCACCAGCAGCGCGTCGGCCGGCAGCGCCGCGGCGTCGGGCAATCGCGTCTCGATCACCTTGCACTGCTGCAGGTCGTTGCGGATGACGATGAAGTCGGTGGCGTTCATGGCGATGATCCCGGCCTTGGATGCGGGCCGGCATCGTTGCGTCGATTGCCGGCTGTTTGCAACAGCAACTAAGTTTCAAACGCCGTTCGCTTCGCCGTTATATCGTTCAGCGAAGCTGTCCTTCGCGGTAGAGGTCGCGCAGCTTGCGCTTGAAGATCTTGCCGGTGGCCTCGCGCGGCAGCGCGTCCATGAAGCGGATGTCGCGCGGCACCTTGAAATTGGCGAGCTTGCCGCGCAGGAAATCCTGGATCGCCGCAGCAGATAGCGCAGCTCCTGCTTCCGGCTCGACGCAGGCGAACAGCCGCTCGCCATACTCGTCGTCGGGAACGCCGAACACCGCGCAGTCGCGCACGCCGTCCATGCCGATCAGGGTGTTCTCGATCTCGGCGGGATAGATGTTGACGCCGCCCGAGATCACCATGTCGCGCTTGCGGTCGCACAGGAACAGATAGCCGTCGGCGTCGAGATAGCCGACATCGCCGACGCTGATCAGGCCGTCGCGGTCGGCTTCGGCGCGCGCTTTGGCGTTGCCATGGTAATCGAAATCCGAGATCAAGGTCTGGCGCATGAAGATCTCGCCGGGCTCGTCGACGTCGCATTGCGTGCCGTCGGGGCGGAAGATCCTGACGATGCCGCCCTCGATCGCGCGGCCGACGGTGCCGGGCTTTGCCAATGCTTCCGCCGACGAATGCCAGACCGGGATGCCGGTTTCGGTCGAGCCGAGATATTCGTTGATGACGGGCCCCCACCACTCGATCATCGCGCGCTTGACGTCGACCGGGCAGGGCGCCGCGCCATGGATGATGAAGCGCAGCGACGACAGGTCGTAGCGGCGCCGCGTCTCCTCCGGCAGGCGCAGCAGCCGCACGAACATGGTCGGCACCATATGCATGTGCGTGACGCCGTGGCGCTCGATCAGTTGCAGCAGATCTTCGGGATCGAAGCGCGGCTCGAGCACGATGCTGCAGCCGTTGCGGAACGCCAGCATGCCGTAGGAATGCGGGGCCGAATGGTACATCGGCCCGTTCATCAGGATCACCTGATCCTCGTTGGGCTTTACGCCGTAGGTGATGGCGCCGATGCGGGCGGCCGCCGGCATCTGCTCGGGCCGCATCGGCTTGCGCCGGACGCCCTTCGGCAGTCCGGTGGTGCCCGAGGTGTAGAACATCGGCGCGGCGCCGATCGGGGCATCGGTCAGCGGCGCATGCGTGTCGCGCCATTGGTCCCAGTCGGTCATGCCATCCGGCACCCGCGTCAATTCAGGCGCCACGCCATAGGCGGCGGCGATCTCCGGCGGCGTCGTCACGATCAGCAGTTTGATTTCCGGCGGCAATCCGTCCCGGATCTGCGGCAGGAGATCCGCGTGGCAGACCAGCGTGTCGGCGCCGCTGTCGGCCAGGATGTAGGCGACCTCGTCGGCCTTCAGGTGCCAGTTGATCGGCACCACCGGGCTGCCGAGCGCGGCCGAGGCCGCGACCACCTCGAACAGCGCGAAATCGTTGCGCAGCATCATGCCGACCGGCTTGCCGTCGCGCATGCCGAGCCCGCGGAAGCCGTTCGCTGCCCGTGCGATGCGGGCGTGGATATCGCCGTAGCTGATCTGTCGGTCGCCGCTGATGATCATACCGGGTCTCTCCAGGCGATCGTCCAGCGTCAGGCGCTGGCCTTCATGAAGTCGTTGCGCGCCTCATTAAACTCCGCCTTCAGCCGTGTCACCAGTTCGGCGACCGGCGGGGCGTCGGTGATCTGGCCGATGCCCTGGCCCGAGCCCCAGATGTCGCGCCAGGCTTTGGCCTTGGTGTTGCCGCCGGAGCCGAAATTCATCTTGGACTTGTCGGCGACCGGCAGGTTGGCGGGATCGAGGCCGGCCGCCGCGATCGACGGCCCGAGGTAGTTGCCGTGCACGCCGGTGAACAGGTTCGAATAGACGATGTCGTGCGCGGCATGTTCGGTCAGCGCCTGCTTGTACCTGACGTCGGCGTTGGCTTCTTGAGTCGCGATGAAGCGGGTGCCTATATAGGCGAGGTCGGCGCCGAGCGCGAGCGCGGATGCGATGCTCCAGCCGTCGGAGATCGCGCCCGACAGCAGGATCGTGCCCTTGAACCATTGCTTGACCTCGCGCACCAGCGCGAACGGCGACAGCGTGCCGGCATGGCCGCCGGCGCCCGCGCAGACCAGGATCAAGCCGTCGACGCCCTGCTCGGCGGCCTTGCGGGCGTGCTTCACGTTGATGACGTCGTGGAACACGACGCCGCCATAGGAATGCGCGGCCTCGACGATCTCGGACGGCGGGCGCAGCGAGGTGATGATCACCGGCACCTTGTGCTTCACGCAGGTTTCCATGTCGCGCATCAGGCGGTCGTTGGAGGCGTGGCAGATCTGGTTGACGGCGTAGGGGGCGACCTTCTTCTCCGGATGCAGCGCCTGGTGCTCGCCGAGCTCGTTCTCGATCCGGGTCAGCCACTCGCCGAGCTTCTCGGCCGGGCGGGCGTTCAACGCCGGAAACGAGCCGACGATGCCGGCCTTGCACTGCGCGATCACGAGCTCGGGCCCGGAGACGATGAACAGCGGGGAGCCGACGACCGGCAGTTCGAGCTTGTTGGCGAGCGAAGCAGGCAGCGACATGTTCGGATCCTCCATGCGCGCCGCTCGGCCTGCGGCCGGGGCGGATCGCGATGTGTTGTGATGGCGGGAGCGGCGGCTCTCCTGGCGCGGCCGCAATATAAGGCTGGACGGCCGCGCGATCGCGTTCAATATTGAACGGCTGATTGGCCAGAATTGAACACGGGCGCAGGCGGACGGCGCATGGACTGGGAGCTCTGCAAGACATTCGTCGCGGTGGCGGAGACGCGCAGCCTCGCGGGCGCGGCGCGGCGGCTGCGCATCAGCCATCCGACCGTCGGCCGCAACGTCGCGGCGCTCGAGAAGCAGCTCGGCACCCGTCTGTTCGCCCGTTCCACTGACGGCCTGTCGCTGACCTCGCATGGCCGCAAGTTCCGCGAGCACGCCGAGGCGATGGCGGCGGCGGCCTTGCGCGCGGAAGCCTCCGCCTCCGCGACCGGTGAGCAGGCGCGCGGCGTCGTCAAGCTGTCGATCGGCGCGACGCTGGCGGCGCACTGGCTGATGCCGCGGCTCGGGCCGTTCCTGCGCGACCACGCCAATATCCAGCTCGAGATCATCACCCATCCGTTTCCGGCCAGCGTCCGCCGTCGCGAGGCCGACGTGGTGTTGCGCCCGGTCGATGCGGGCGACGAAAACCTGATCGGGCGCAGGATCGGCCGGCTCGGCGCCGGCTTCTATGCCTCGCGCAGCTATGCGGCCGGCCGCAAGCTTCCGGAGCGGCCGGACGAATGGAAAGGCCACAGCGTGATCGGCTTTGCCGACCAGGCCTCGAATGCGCGGCTGGCGCGCTGGAGCGACGTGATCACCCGGCAGGGCACGACGGTGATGCGCTGCTCCTCGCAGGGCGACATGCTTGCCGCGGCGCGCGCCGGGCTCGGGATCTGCGCGCTGTCCTGCCTGGTAGGCGCCGACTATCCCGATCTGGTTCGGGTCGCGCCGCAAAAACTCTCGAGCCTCTCCGATCTCTGGCTGCTCGCGCATCCCGATCTGGTCGAGCTTCCGTCGGTGCGGGCGGTGATCGGCTTCGTCACCGATTGCGCGCGCGAGGACCGTGTCAGGCTGCGCGGCTAAAGCGCGATGACATCGGGCTGAATCGTCATCGCGCTTTAGATTCTTGTTTAAGCATGATCTTTTCGGAAAACCGCTACGCACTTTTCCGGATCATGCTCTAGGACGCATGTTCATCAATCCGAGATGTCTGCTTTGGAGAAGATAGCGGCCACGCGATCTGACCGGAGAGAGGCCGCCTTGTGACCCCCAAACGGACATCAAGGTTGAGTGCCGGGCGGAGCTTGCGCGGTGCCCCAAAATAGCGATGATCACGCTTGGCAAGGCGACCATTTGCAACTGCGCACGGGAGGGCTACATCATGACTGCATTCAACGCGGTACGCTTCCGGGTGAAGCCCGGGCGTGATCAGGATTTCATCGACGCCCACAAGAACGTTAGCTGGCCCGGCCTCAAACACTCTTACATGATAAAGACCGGCGAGCGCACGTATTGCGTCATCGCCGAGTGGCCGGACATGGAGACGCTGGCAAACGCACGTCCGAACATGATCGCAACGCTTAATTCGTTCCGGGATACTTTGGAAGATCTCGGCAATGGACTTGGTGTAACAGACGCCGTTGCTGGATCGGTCGTCCTAACGCTCAAATAGCCTCCAAAGTACCCTGAAGAGAGGAGCCATTTTATGGCAACGATCGAGATGGGCTGCTCTTGACCCTTGACGGACCTTGCCGTCAAATCAGTGGTGTCGTTCAAGGACAATCAATGGAAGTCCATCAGCGAGTAGCCATTTCGAAGCGAAATAGCAGTACTCGCCGGGGAGGTCTTCAAGCGAGGCTGGCTTATCGGCAAGTCGTGACTTTACCTCAGTCTTCCAGAACTCGAACCTTTCCGCAGGATCGATCCAACGGGGCCGCAGTCCAACGTCAGCGACGACGAATGTCGCCCCTTCTTTAATTGTTGCCATTAATTCCGATGCGTTCAGCCCAGTGGAGATGCGTTGCGCGTTGAATATCTGTTCTTGGTCCCACAACTCCTCAAGAGGGAGCTTAGTGACCAGCTTCTTGGCAATGTCCATCTCTCGCTCAACGCAAGGTCAACTGGGCCAACCTTAGAACAGCCGAAAAATCAATGGAAGCAGGATGGCTGTGAGTACGCCATTCAGGCCCATCCCGAGCCCGGAAAAGGCACCGGCGACCTCGTTGATCTGGAATGCCCGCGCGGTTCCGATTCCGTGGGAGGCAATGCCCATGGTCAGCCCAACGACACGCGGATCGTCAATACGAGCAAGGCGCGCGATAAGTGGGCCGAGGACGGCTCCGGTAATGCCGGTCATGATCACGAGCACAATCGTAAGCGTTTGCAGACCACCGATCTGCTCGGAAATGCCGACCGCAATTCCGGCAGTGACCGACTTGGGCGCCAAGGAAAGGATGGTCTGCGACCTTGCCCCCATAACCCAGGCAATGCCGACAGCGCTTAGGACCCCAACGGGCAATCCGACACCCAATCCGACCGCGATCAACCGTGCGGAAGCGCGGATTACGGCCCGCTGACGGAATAGCGGTACGGCCAACAGAACGACCGCAGGCCCCAACATGAAGTGTATCGGGTCAGCGCCGCGCAAATACGTCTTGTAGGGGATATGTGTCGCTTCGAGGCCGAGCGAGATGAGGACGATCGCCAGAAGGGTGGGGTTGAGCAACGGGTGATTGCCGCCGAGGCGCGATATGCGAGTTGCTGCCAGGAAAGCGAATACGGTCGCACCTGTTTCCAGGATCGGCTGGTCAGCCAGGCTGACCCAGGTCAAATTTGTCAGATCAAGCGTTGACATCGCGTGCTGCTCCCTCGACGCGTTCGGACCCGGGCTCCCGACTTATTGCAATCGTTCGGCCGAGCCGGTTCACGACAACCATCGTGACAAAAAGAGTAATGGCGGTGCCTCCAATCACCGCGGCCAAAATTGGCGTTGCTTCGGTCTTGAAGACATCCAAATAGGCGATCACGCCGACGCCTGCCGGCACAAACAACATGCCCAGAAACTGAAGCAGTCGGTCTGCAAGGATGCCCAGATCATCGGGCAGCCGTCCCCGAATGGCGAGTTCGGCATAGAGCAGAATGAGGCCGGTGACTGGCGCGGGAAGCGGCCACAAGCCGGACTTGGCGGCAATTTCACCCAGGGAAAGCCACAAGAGTACGCGAGCAATCTGTTCAAGCATCGCAATCATCTCCAACATCATTTTGCGCGGAATAATTTTTCGTGTCCGTCCATTCGCGGACCACCATGCGCATTTAGGGGCTCATGCCCCAGAGCTGCTTTCGTTCGATGGAATCGGAACGGACCTCCCGATTCCCGTTTGAAGCGCTTCTTCACGCGGGCCGGTATTCGCTTCGCTCGAAGACGCTTTAGTTGCGTGCGGCCATTTCCGACGACAAATGGCGCCAGGAGTGTTCGGTTCGGCTTTCAGGCGAACCGATCAAGGTCCATACGCAGACCGCCGTGATGATGGATACAGCAACGCACCACGTGGTCAGTCGCAGGCGATCATTGGTCACGGCAATACCGTTGCAATCGCGAGCTCAGCTTGGGTGACACCCGACTGCCCCGCTGCCAAGTAGATCGCGGCGATTGCGACGAGCGCCAAAGCCACGTATCCGACGGTGATCAAGCCGCCGTGATTGCCGATCGGCAGTGTGGATCGAATCGTAGAGTGGGGAATTGCGGGAATTGCAATCTTCATGACAACTCTCCTGCAAATTACTTCCATTCAAATACGCAAGGCATCATCGCTTGGCAGGCACAACGGCGCAGTGAAATCGTTCACAAGCGCGCCCGCACCAACGGGATTATTCGCCCTCGAAGGTTCGGATGACAGCTCAATTTTTTCGCAGCACCTGCAACGGCGATAGGCAGCCCATTCGAGAAAGTATCTTTTGATCAGCCTCCACCGTGATCGACCGATGGCGAAATCTCACGAGTACAATGCGCCCAATCTGTTCTTGGATAATTTCGCAGCTTTGGAGAAGTCGTTTCGTCCGGCGGCGATTGTTTCGCCGATACCGAGCCGCTCGAAACGCGTTCACGACATCGCGAGCCGCGGCGCCGAATTTGTTCCTGAGCCGATGTCGCCTGGTGGCGCATAACGAAATTCGCCCTGAGCATCGGAACGCCGGCTTGTTGATGTGAAGCGAACGCAATTCTCCCCGATCGAGATGGGCTGCTCTTGACCCGTTGCGGTCTCTCAGTCCGGCCAGCGCTCTGCTTCGATTGCGGCGACCACGTCGCTTACTTTGAAACTCTGATATACGCGCGGCTCGATGCCGAGCAGCCTGCGGACCCGGTCGCGCACTTGCTTGAAGGGGTACTCCCCGGGGGCATATTTTGACAGATCGACTTTTCCCTCAATGCAGAATTCCCGCGTGGCCCACAGCACCACATCCAAGGCGAAATCGTCGCCATAGATACCCAAGTCGCCATACAGTTCTGTGTGGGGCGTTATCGTCGTGCCGCGAGCCCAAGGTCGAAGACGCTCCTCAACTCGGCGAAAAACCTCGTTCATCTCGGCTAAGTCTTTCAATCTAAGTTACTTGATCATATCGAGGAGCGGGCCGCGCTAGCGCCGTTACTCCACCGCTACCATTCTCGCGATTGCCATCTAACAAGCTTTTGGCGGGCCGCCCCAGTTGGGGGCTTCTTTCATATCAGGCCAAGGTCGCGATGTCGTCTGTTGGCCCTTCGCGGACATTCAGTCTGCCATCGTTGACGTCTGCTTGTTAGGGCAATCCGGACCCCGCCATTTCCACACGCCCGTACCGGATTCATGAGTACGCGCCCTGAAGCCGGAACGCTTCACGCACGCGCCCGCCACAGCGTCACCGCAAGCAGCATGAAGACGGCGCACGTCCACAGCGCCTGCCAGTTCTCAAGTCCTTCGTTGAGGACCGTATAGATCGCGGCTCCGACAAAGATCCCGGCAAAGATCGATTCCGCCAGCGGGCGGGCTCCCTTGGTGGGCGGATTGAGCAGCGTCATCGCCGCAAACGGCACGGCCGCCATGGTGAGAGGTGCAAAGGGAAAATCGATGAAGCGCGGATCGAACACGAGGCCGAGCGCTGCCGCCGTCCCGACCACGACGGTGACGATCAGCGCCAATCCGTGCATGGTCACCAGCACCGACTCCGTGTGGGAGCCCTTCGGACCCAGCAATTCCAGGAAGCTTGAGGGCACGCGGCCCGACATCAGGGCGTTGGCGCCGAACACCGGCGAGGCCGTTGCCGCCACCAGCAGCGAGCCCCACAACAGCCAGCCTCCGGTGCCGTAGCTTTCATAGACCATGCGCTGCGCGGCGACCCCGAGCAGGATTCCCCCTGTCGTCGCGGATACGCCGACCGCCAACCATGATCCGAACTCGGGCGGCCTCGGCCTGCGGCGCAAGGTCAGCCATGCGACGCCGAACACCAGGATCGCCAGCGCCATGCCGCTGCACATCTGCAGCTTCCAGGCCGGAAAATTGCTGACCGGCTGGCCCGGCGGATATTTCAGCGCGCGCTGCTCGGAATCGAACAGGCCCCAGGAGCCGCCGATCGTGCCTTCGATCTCGCGCTTCCACCCTTCGTCATAGGCCTCGAACAGGTTGACGCGGAAATGCTCGCGCCGCGCCAGGTCGAGCACCTCCGCGACCACGCGCGCCTGATTGGTGCGCGACGGCAGCGCGGACTCGCGCATCCGCCCCTCGCTCGGCCAGCCGATTTCTCCGATGAAGATTTCCTTGCCCGGAAACGCCGCCGCGACCTGCTTGCGAATCTCGTCTGCGTGCGCGGCGGCCAGATCGGCCCGGATTGGAATGTTCTCCCAATAGGGCAGGATATGAATCGTGACGAAATCGACTGCGTCGGAAAGCTCGCGATTGCTCAGCCAGAACTCCCAGACCTCGGCATAGGTGACGGGGACGGTGACCTGCGCCTTGATCGAGCGGATCAGGGCGGCGAGGTCGGACGCCGCCATTTCCTTGCGCAGCAAGACCTCGTTGCCGACCACGAGTGCGATGATCGTGTCCGGATATTCCCTGGCGAGGCGGATCGCGGTTTCGACCTGCGTTGCATTCTTCTTCCGGTCCCGATCGAGGAAGATGCCCTGAATGACTTTCAGCCCTGCCTTGGCCGCAAGTCCGGGAATCTGGTCGAGGCCGAGATCGGTCGCATAGGTGCGGATGCAGTGCGATATCTTGGCAAGCTGGGCCAGATCTTCCGCGATCTGTTCCGGCGTGACCTGCGTCGCCGGCGAGAGCGACGTCTGATTGTCGCGGAACGGGGCGTAGGAGATGCACTGAACCTTGTCGTTCGGATCGATCGGCGCGCGCGGCAGGTTGACCGGGATGCCCAGCCACCACCACGCGGTGGCGATAGCGCCCAAGGATATCAGGAGAAGCGTCAGCGGGGTGCGAAGCGATACCAGGTCGGTCCCCCTTGCAGGAAGGATGTGCTGGGCGTGCGAAATGGCGAGGCCGGCAAATTGAAAAACTATGCGTCGGTTGGTGCTATATCACGCGATGACACAGTTGGCGTGTCTTTCTCGACGGCCTACTTCGCACCGGCGATCACGCCTTCGCGATTCCTGAGTACGCGATAATAGGCCCACCACAGATGGGCGGCGGCGCCGCGCAGCGGCCGCCACGGCTCGGCCAGCGGCGCCATCTGCTTCGGCGTCGGCCGCTCCTTCAAGCCGAGCCCGACCTTGACCGCCTCCTGCACCGCGAGGTCGCCCGCGGGCCACGCATCGCCGTGGCCGAGGCAGAACAGCAGATAGACGTCGGCGGTCCACGGGCCGATCCCGGGCAGCGCGGTCAGCGTGTTGTGCGCGGCATCGGCCTCCTCGTTGGCAAGCACGTCGAGGTTCAGCCGCTCCTCGGCGAGCTCGCGGGCGATGTGTTTCAGCGTCTTGATCTTCGCGGCGGACAATCCGAGCCGGCCGAGGCGGTCGGCGCGCGCCTTGCGGATCGCATCATGGTGGAACGGGTCGAAAGCCTGGCTGACGCGGCCCCAGATCGCGGCAGCACTCGCGGTCGACAGCTGCTGGCCGCAGATGATCGCGGCGAGCCCGGCAAACCCCGGCTCGCGCTGCCGGATCGCCGGCATGCCGGTCGCTTCGAGGATCGGGCGCAGGCGGCGATCCTGGTCGACCAGTTTGTGGACGGCGTCGTCGAGGTCGGCCTGGGTTTCGAGATGAATCAGCATTGCGGGCTCTTCGTCATTGAGCATGGGCCGTCTGAACGATGGCATCGCTGGCGCGCCCATCGGCGACGTTCTTTTTGTCGGAGTTAGTTGTAAGAGCATGGATGCCCGGGACAAGCCCGGCATGACGAGATCAATTGGATGCCGCCACCCGTTTTCCGTTTTGCGCCGAGTCCGAACGGTTATCTGCATCTCGGCCACGCCTACTCCGCGTTGCTCAATTTCGATCTGGCGCGGCAGGGGGGTGGGCATCTGCTGCTCCGGATCGAAGACATCGATTCGATGCGCTGTCGTCCGGAATTCGAAGCCGCGATCTACGAGGACCTCGCCTGGCTCGGCATCACCTGGGAGACCCCGGTGCGACGCCAGTCGGAGCATTTCGCCGCCTATCGCGCGGCGATCGACCGCCTGTCGGTGCAGGGGCTGGTCTATCCGAGCTTCGAGAGCCGCGCCGATATCGCGCGGCTGGTCGCCGAACGCGAGGCTGGCGGTGCCTGGCCGCGCGATCCGGACGGTGCGCCGCTTTATCCGGGGGCGGCGAAATCGCTGTCGGCCGGGGAGCGCGACCGGCTGATCGGGCAGGGCGCGCCGTTCGCGCTGCGACTCGACATGGCCGCAGCCGCCGCGCGCGCCGGCAGCCTCTCCTGGCAGGAGGCCGGCGAGGGGCCGGGCGGCGAGAGCGGTGACGTCGCGGCCCGGCCCGAGGCTTGGGGCGACGTGATCCTGGCCCGCAAGGAGACCCCAACCAGCTACCATCTCTCGGTCGTGATCGACGACGCCTTGCAAGGCGTCACCGATGTGGTCAGGGGCGCTGACCTGTTCTGGTCGACCAGCGTGCATCGGCTGTTGCAGGCGCTACTCGGCCTGCCCGCACCCGCCTACCGGCACCATGCGCTGATCCGCGACGCGGCGGGTCAAAAACTGTCGAAATCCACCCGCGCGACCGGGCTGCGCGAATTGCGGGCTGCGGGGGCAAGCCCCGCCGACATCCGCCGTCTGGTCGATTTGGAGTAGTCCGCCACCGACGTGCTGCGCGGCTCTCTACCCTGGCGGAGGCGATGGGGCTTGCGCGATTTCGGAATAATAGAAAAGTACCACCGATTTGCCCGACATGTCAAGTTGCGGCGTTGGACGCCGGCTGCTTTGCATGGGGTTGTTTTCGACATTTTGCTCGGAGGCGCCCCTCGCGGCAGCTGGCGCCGCAAGTAGATGGACCGCTTACCATCATCCTGATTTGGCTTGGCTCCTCCCGAACAGCGCCGTGACTCCGCCACTCCTGGCATGCCATGTTGCCTCCGGGGCGGGGTCACGAGATCATGGCGGCATCATCGCGCGGAGGGCGCAGCAAGCGGCGAGCAAAGGGCGCGCCGTCGACGACCCGCGCCGCCAAGACGCGCAAGGCCAAGGCCAGCAAGTCGAAGACCCGCAAGTCCAAGGCGGCGGCCAAGCCGCGCCGCACGCGGACCGCGCCAAAGACATCCGCCAAGTCCGGAGCCAAGTCTGGAGCCAAGTCCGGATCGAAGTCCGGTCCCGGCATGGTCGAGACCGCTCTCGCCGCCTTTGCCCATGAGGTGCGGACGCCGCTGACCGGAATCCTCGCGATCAGCAATCTGCTCGCGACGTCGGATCTCGGAGAGCGCGAGCGGCGCTGGGTCGACACCATCAGGGCCGGCGCCGAGCACCTGGCGAGCCTTGCGACCCTGTTGGTCGATGCCGCCCGCAGCGAGGGGCCGGGGCTCGAGATCCGGCAGGACTTCTTCGACCTGCGCACACTGGCGCGCCTCGCCGGCGATTCGCTGGCGGGCCGGGCGGCAGCCAAGGGACTGCGGGCCTCGATCGAGGTCTCCGCCGAGTTGCCCGCCTTCGCGGTAGGCGATCCCGTCCGCCTGCGCGCGGCGCTGGAAAATCTGATCGACAACGCGGTCAAGTTCACCGAGCAGGGCAGCATCGAGCTGCGCGTCGCACCGGTGCGCGCCGGCAAGCGAAGGGCGAACGGCAGGATCGGCATTGCCTTTGCGATTGCCGACAGCGGTATCGGCCTGACGCTTCCTGAGCTCAAGCGCCTGTTCCGGCCGTTCTCGCAGGCCAATGTCTCGATCGCCGCGCGGTTCGGCGGCGCCGGGCTCGGCCTGTCCTCGGTCAAGCAGCTTGCGCGCGCCATGGGCGGCGACATCGTCGTGGCCCAGCGCTCGGGCGGCGGCACCGTCTTCACGCTCAACGTGGAACTGGTTTCAGCCGAAGGACCGGCCGGTGCGTCGTCGCGCGAAGGCGCAACAGCGCCGTTATCGCAGGGGCTGCGGCTGCTCAGCGTCGAGGACAATCCGTTCGGCCGCGTCGTGCTCAACACCATCCTGACCGAGCTCGGTCACCACGCCGAATTTATAGGTCAGGGCGAGGGCGCGGCCGACAGGCTCGGACAGGGTGCCTTCGATGCGGTGCTGATGGACATGGTGCTGCCCGGCATCGGCGGCGTCGAGGCGATCAAGCGCATCCGCGCGCTGCCGCCGCCGCGCGGCCGGATCGCGATCGTCGGGATCTCCGGCCGTGCCGAGGACGAAGCCGCGGCGCGCGCCGCCGGCGCCGACGCCTTCCTGGTCAAGCCTGTTTCTCCGCGGGCACTCGCAACTGCGCTGCATGAAGCGATACGCCGCGCGGCAGCCGCGACTTGATGATCGCGGCGTTCAATTCGCCGCCGAACACGAAGATCGCGGCGATGAAATACATGAACACCAGCGCGATCACCACCGAGGCGAGCCCCGCATACATCGTGACGTAATTGTTGGCGAAGCGCGCCAGGTACATGCCGAAGCCGATGCCTGAGATCAGCGACGCCACCACGGTAAAGATGATGCCAGGCAGGATCTGCGTGAAGCCGCGGCGCCCCGCCGGCAGCCAGGCATGCAGGATGAACAGCGCGACGACCAGCGCCAGGATCGTGATGCCGTAGCGGGCGATGTTGAGCAGGCTCTCGTTGGATTCGACGAAGAACGGGATGTAGCGCCGCGCCGCCTCGATGATCAGCGGCCCGAGCACGATCAGGAACGCCATCGCGAGCGAGGTGAAGGCAGCCACCAGCGTGTAGCCGATCGATTCCAGGCGCAGCCAGTACCAGCGCCGCGGCTCGATCACGGCATAGGCGCGGTTCAGCGCCACCCGCAGCGCCTCGACGCCGTTGGAGGCGAAGTACACCGCGAGCACCGCGCCGATGGTCAGGATGTCGCCGCGGGTGTTGGTCAGCACGTCGTGGATCTGGCCCGACAGCGCCCCGGCGACCTGATCCGGCCAGACCTGGAGCAGCAGCCCGACCGCCTGGTCGGCGAGCTCCTTGGAGCCGAAGAAGCCGGCCAGCGACGTCAGCACGATCAGGAACGGGAACAGCGCCATCAGGGTCGACAGCGCGATGTGGCTTGAGATCGCCCAGCCGTCATCGGCGAGGAACGTGTAAAAGGCATCCATCACGACGTGGGTGACGTAACGAAGCTGCTTCACATTCCACCCGGCATTGTCGAAAACGGCTCGGTCCGAGAACGGACCCAGCATCTGATATTACGCACTGAAAAGCCAGTTGGTTGCATCGGCCGCCTGTGTGGAAGTCCGCGTCATGCGGTGTTATGTACCGCAGATGACATCTCTTCTCAGCACGATCATTCTTCCCATCGCCGTCGGCGCCGTCGCGCTGGTGCTCCTGCTCGGCCTCATCAACATGATGAAGGGCGGCTCGCCGAACACGTCGCAGAAGCTGATGCGGCTGCGCGTGCTCTTTCAGTTCGTCGCTATCGTCATCGCGATGCTCGCGGTCTGGGCGATGGGGCGATAGATGCGCTATCGTACACCTCTCCCATTGGGAGAGGTCGGATCGCCAAAGGCGATCCGGGTGAGGGGCTTTGGTTTATCGTTAGACTGTAACCCCTCACCCGCTCGCAAGATGCTCGCGACCTCTCCCTACGGGAGAGGTGTCAACACCGGAGCTCACCATGGTCGTTCTCAATCGGATCTACACGCGCACCGGCGATGACGGCACCACCGCGCTCGGCTCCGGCGAGCGGCGGCCGAAATACGATCTGCGCGTCGCCGCCTATGGCACCGTCGACGAGACCAACGCCGCGATCGGCGTGGTGCGGCTGCATCTGGCTGATAGTCCCGAGGTCGATGCGATGCTCGGCCGGATCCAGAACGATCTGTTCGATCTCGGCGCCGACCTTGCGGTGCCCGAGCGCGAGGGCAAGGCCGAACGCCTGCGCGTGCTGGCGAGCCAGGTCGAGCGCCTCGAGCGCGACATCGACAGCCTGAACGATCAGCTCGCGCCGCTGACCTCGTTCGTGCTGCCCGGCGGCACGCCTGCCGCTGCATATCTGCATCTCGCCCGGACGATATGTCGCCGTGCGGAACGGATGATGGTGGAACTCGCCGCCCGGCCCGACGAGCCGGTCAATCAAGCTGGCATCCAGTATATGAATCGCCTGTCGGATTTCCTGTTCGTTGCCAGCCGCTTCCAGAACAATAAAGGGGCGGGGGACGTGTTGTGGGTGCCCGGCCAGAACCGTTAGACTGGCTCAAAACCGGGTGACGGTTTTTTGGCGTTGGCGCGTTGACCGGGGGAAACGGGACCTTTAGGTTCCGCGCCAGCCAACCGAAACCCATAAAATCAAAGCGAAAGAGGATCGATGAAGGTTCTTGTGCCGGTAAAGCGGGTCGTCGACTATAACGTCAAGGTCCGCGTCAAGAGCGACGGGACGGGCGTGGAGCTCGCCAACGTCAAGATGTCGATGAACCCGTTCGACGAGATCGCCGTCGAGGAAGCGCTGCGGCTGAAGGAAGCCGGCAAGGCGACCGAAGTGGTGGTGGTGTCGATCGGACCCGCGCAGGCCTCCGAGACCATCCGCACCGCCCTTGCGATGGGCGCCGACCGCGGCATCCTGGTCAAGGCCGAAGGCAATGTCGAACCGCTCGCGGTCGCCAAGATCCTGAAGGCGGTGGTCGAGGCGGAGCAGCCCGGCCTCGTCATTCTCGGCAAGCAGGCGATCGACGACGATTCGAACCAGACCGGCCAGATGCTGGCCGCGCTGCTCGGCTGGTCGCAGGCGACCTTCGCCTCCAAGCTCGAAGTCGAAGGATCGGACTTCAAGGTCACCCGCGAAGTCGACGGCGGCCTGCAGACCATCAAGCTGAAGGGCCCGGCGATCGTCACCACCGACCTCCGCCTCAACGAGCCGCGCTATGCGTCGCTGCCCAACATCATGAAGGCGAAGAAGAAGCCGATCGACGACAAGAGCGTCGCGGACTACGGCGTCGACGTGACGCCGCGTCTGGAAGTGCTGAAGACCGCGGAACCGGCAGGCCGCAAGGCGGGCGTCAAGGTCAAGGACGTCGCCGAACTCGTGAACAAGCTCAAGACCGAAGCCGGGGTTCTCTGATGACGACGCTGTTGATTGCCGAACACGACCACGAGACCCTGAAGGACTCGACCAACAAGGCGCTGACCGCGGCGAGCCAGCTCGGCGGCGACGTGCATGTGCTGGTTGCCGGTGGCGGCCAGGGCACCAAGGCGGCGGCGGAAGCAGCCGCCAAGCTCGCCGGCGTCAGCAAGGTGCTGGTGGCCGAAGGCCCCGCCTATGAGCACGATCTTGCCGAGCCGCTGGCTGCGCTGATCGTCGCGCTGGCGCCGAACTATGACGCCTTCGTCGCGCCCGCTACCTCGCGCTTCAAGAACGTGATGCCGCGCGTCGCAGCCTTGCTCGACGTCATGCAGGTCTCCGAGATCATCAAGGTCGTCGCGCCCGACACCTATGAGCGGCCGATCTATGCCGGCAACGCGATCCAGACCGTGAAGTCGAAGGACGCCAAGAAGGTGATCACCGTCCGCACCTCGACCTTCGCCGCCGCCGGCGAAGGCGGCAGCGCGGCGATCGAGAACGCCGCTTCCGCCGCCGATCCGGGCCTGTCCACGTTCGTCGGCGAGGAGGTCGCCAAGAGCGACCGTCCGGAACTGACCTCGGCCAAGATCATCGTCTCGGGCGGCCGCGCCATGCAGAGCCGCGAGAACTTCGCCAAGTACATCGAGCCGCTCGCCGACAAGCTCGGCGCCGGGGTCGGCGCCTCGCGCGCCGCGGTCGATGCCGGCTATGCGCCGAACGACTGGCAGGTCGGCCAGACCGGCAAGGTGGTGGCCCCGGAACTCTATGTCGCGGTCGGCATCTCCGGCGCGATCCAGCATCTGGCCGGCATGAAGGACTCCAAGGTGATCGTCGCCATCAACAAGGATGAAGACGCGCCGATCTTCCAGGTCGCCGATTACGGCCTGGTCGCCGACCTCTACCAGGCGGTTCCGGAGCTGACCGAAGCGCTCGGCAAGCTCGGAAAGTAAGCGACAAGACACCGGCCGGGTGGGTAAGCTCCGGCCGGTGTTATGATTTTCGAGGCAATGATCCGGAAACGTTTTTCCGGAAGGATCATGCCCGACAGGGGAAATGGGACCCCGGTGTGATGACCTGTCATCACACCATGGTCTCGGGAAACGTTTTCCGGCGGATTGGGCAACCCGGAAGGCTGCACTTCGGGTATCGTTGGGATTGGGCAGGCGCGACATGCGCGCCGTTCCGGTGGATGACAAGATGACGGTGGCAATCAAAAAGGTCGGCGTGATCGGTTCGGGCCAGATGGGCAATGGCATTGCCCATGTGGCGGCGCTGGCCGGCTTCGACGTGGCGCTCAACGACGTGTCCGGCGACCGGCTGAAGTCGGCGTTGGCGACCATCAACGGCAATCTGACCCGCCAGGTCGCCAAGAAGGCGATCAGCGAGACCGACCGCAAGCAGGCGCTCGACCGCATTACCTCCGCCGAGACGATCGATGCGCTGGCCGATTGCGATCTCGTGATCGAGACCGCGGTCGAGAAGGAAGAGACCAAGCGCAAGATCTTCCACGACGTCTGCGCGGTGCTGAAGCCGGATGCGATCGTCGCGACCAACTCGTCGTCGATCTCGATCACGCGGCTCGCCGCCTCGACCGACCGCCCGGAGAAATTCATCGGCATTCATTTCATGAATCCGGTGCCGGCGATGGAGCTGGTCGAGCTGATCCGCGGTATCGCCACCGACGACGCGACCTTCGACGCCGCCAAGGCGTTCGTTGCCAAGCTCGGCAAGCAGGTCGCGGTGTCGGAAGATTTCCCTGCCTTCATCGTCAATCGCATTTTGCTGCCGATGATCAACGAGGCGATCTACACGCTGTATGAAGGCGTCGGCAATGTCGAGGCGATCGATGCCGCGATGAAGCTCGGCGCGCATCATCCGATGGGCCCGCTCGAGCTCGCCGATTTCATCGGCCTCGACACCTGCCTGTCGATCATGCAGGTGCTGCACGAGGGCCTGGCCGACTCCAAATACCGGCCGTGCCCGCTGCTGGTGAAGTATGTCGAAGCCGGCTGGCTCGGACGCAAGAGCCAGCGCGGCTTCTACGACTATCGCGGCGACAAGCCGATCCCGACCCGATAATCACCGCGTCTTCAGATCAGTGCCCGCAGCAGCGCAAGCGTCGCGGGCACGAGACTGACAACCATCGTCACACCCGTTCCAAGCCCGAGCAGATGCGCCGTCAGCGCGAGACGCTGGCTCTTCGCGTGAGGCGTCATTGGAGGGCCTCGCAGGCGCGCTTCAGCCGTCTTGCAGCCTCCTCGATGGTCGATGACGGGTTGGCGAAGCTGACGCGGATGTAGGGCGACAGCCCGAGATCCTCGCCGGGAAACACCACGACGTCCGCTTCCTCGAGCAGATAGGTCGAGAAGTCTCGGTCGGTCTCGATCACCTTGCCGTCGGGTGTACGCTTGCTGATCACGCCGGCGCAGTTGACCAGCAAATAGAACGTGCCCTCGGGCGGCGTGCAGGAGAGCCCGTTGCATCCGTTGACCAGTTCGGCAAAGCGATCGCGCCGCGTGCGAAGGATCGCGGCGCGCTCGAGCAGCACATCCTGTGCGCCATCGAGCGCGGCGACCGCCGCGGCCTGGCTGATCGACGATGCGCCGGACGTGGTCTGCGACTGGATCGCGATCATCGCGCGGATCAGCGCCGCAGGTCCGGCGGCATAGCCGATCCGCCATCCCATCATGGCGTAGCTCTTGGCGAGGCCGCTGACGGTCAATGTCCGAGGCTTCAGGCGCGGTTCGATCTCCGCCAGCGTCGTCGCCGGCGCACCATCGAACGCGATGTGCTCGTAGAGCCCGTCGGCCAGCACCCAGATCTCCGGATGCCGCGACAGGACTGCGGCGATCTCGGCCAGGTCCTCGCGCGAATAGAGCGCGCCGGAGGGATTGACCGGATTGTTGATCACGATCCAGCGCGTCCGCGCCGAGATCGCCGCCTGCAGATCCTCCGCGCGCAGCTTGAAGCCGTTGTTCTGCGCGCACGGTACGACCACCGGCGTGCCGTGCGAAAGCCGCACCTGATCGAGATAGGGCGCCCAATAGGGCGCGGGGATGATCACCTCATCGCCCGGCGCCAGCGTCGCCAGCAGCGCATTGAACAACGCCTGGGTCGAGCCGTTGGTGATCACGATCTCATCCAGCCGATAGTCGAGACGATGGTCGCGCAGCAGCGCGGCCTGCACCGCCCGCTTCAGCTCCGGCGTGCCGTCGACGTCGGTGTAGCGGGTCTCGCCGCGCAACGCCGCGTCATGCGCCGCCGCGATCACATGGTCCGGTGTCGGGAAGTCGAGATTGCCCGACGACAGCTCGATGATGTCGCGCCCGGCGGCGCGCAACTCGCGGGCGCGTCGACGCAGCACCGATGCGGGCGACGCCTTGATGCCGCTCATGCGCGGCGAGAGGATCGGTGTTGCGGTCATCGGACGTACTGTGCCTCGCCGTTGCCGAACGACCAGTTCTCGGGGAGCACCTCGACGAGGTTGATGAAGATGTCCTCACGGCGCAGGCCGGGACTTTCCGCCAGCAGTTCGGCGATCCGCCGATACAGCCTCTGCTTCTGCGCCACCGGACGGGTGTTGCTGACGGTGATCTGGATGATGACCAGGTCGTCGCTCCGCCCGATGCCGAGGTAATCGGCGCCATAGACGAAGTCGTCGCCGTCGTGCTCGGAGATCGTCATGAAGCGATCGCCCTCCGGCACATCGAAGGTCTCGCGCATCGCGCGATAAAGGTTCTCGAGAATCGATTTGCGGTAGGCGGCGGGCTTGCCCCGCCGCAGTGAGACGCGGGTCAGCGGCATGATGATGGCTCTCCTGGCGGCGATCGTTGCGTTCAGCCGAACCTAGGGGCTTCTTGATCATTGAAAAACCGTATGATAAATGATTTTAATGATATTCATTTTAAATGAATGGCCATGAAGGCGCTCGACATCGAGGCGGTGCAGGCCTTCGTGCTGGTGGCGGACCTCAGCAGCTTCACCCGCGCCGCGCAGGCGATGGAGACCACGCAGTCCGCGGTCAGCCTGAAGATCAGACGGCTGGAGGACGGGCTCGGCCGCCGGCTGCTGGAGCGAACGCCGCGGCTGGTTCGGCTGTCTGCCGAAGGCGCCGCCTTCCTCGGCGCGGCGCGCAACCTGGTTGCCGCGCATCAGTCGGCGATCGGGTCGTTCGCGGCCGAACACCGGCGGCTGATGGTCGGTATCAGCCACCACATCGTCGGATCGGAGCTCGCATCGCTGTTGAAGCGGATGAACGCCACTGATCCAGGACTGGTGATCCAGCTGCATGTCGATACGTCACGCGCGGTGCTCGGCGCATTCGACGACGGCAGGCTCGATGCGGCGATCGTGCTGCGCCACGACGCCAGGCGTCGCGATGGCGACGTGCTGTTCGAGGAGCCGTTCGGCTGGATGGCCGCCCCGGACTTCCACCACCGGCCCGGCGAGCCGCTGCGGCTCGCGACCCAAGCCGAGCCGTGCAGCGTGCGGGCCATGGCGGTCGAGGTCCTCGACGCTGCCGGCATCGCCTGGACCGAGGCGTTTGTCGGTGGCGGGCTTTCGACCATCGGGGCCGCCATATCCGCAGGCCTCGCGGTTGCCGCGCTGGCGCGCCGGGTGGCGCCGGCCGATACCGTCGACCTCGGGCCGCGGCTTGGCCTGCCGCCATTGCCGTCGCGCGACGTCATGCTGCACTCGAAACTGTCGGACGCACGGACCCGGCAGGCGCTGCGCACCCTCGGTGCAGCCTTCGCGGCGAACGCAGCCTAGACGTCCGTCATTCGGTCAAGCGACACCCGGCACGCTTGAGCATGTCGCGGATGATCAGCGGCGTGGCCGGCGTCCCGTTTGCGGCAGCCGCACCGGCGATCGCATCGCGGGCCTGCTGGGCGTCGAGCGTCAGCCGCCGGGCACAAGGCGGCAGGCCGCGGGCGGTATCGAGCAGCCAGCCGGCGGTTTCGCCTGACCCAGCCAGATAGGCCGTCAATGTCTGGCGCGCGGTCGGATTGGTGGCGGCCTGATCCAGCATCGCCCTGACCTGCGCCACCGAGATCTGTCCGCGTGATGTCGAAGGCTGTGCCGGCGCGGCCGTGGTCAGGAAGAGGAGGGCGCAGATGACGCACGTCGGACGATTGAGCATGAGGTGACCTTTCAATGCATGTTGACTTGCAGATATTAATTATCATAAAACAATAATATCAGGTCAGCACCCGAGGTCGAGCATGTCCGTGACCCTCTCATCAGAACCGTCCCAGTTTGCGCGGCCGGCCCGCCTCGCGCGCATCAGCGCGATCAGCCGCCTGCTTGCCTATGCCTGCACCGGCATCTCGTTCCTGCTCGCTGTGGGATTGCTGGCCTATTGGCTGGCGAGCCCCGACGAGGCGATCCTGCGCGATGCGGGGCTGACCGGCTTCGCGTTCCATCCGATCGGCTGGCTGGTCCGCCTGATGGCTCTCGCGGTCTCGGCGCTGCCGTTGGCCGGTCTGATCTGGGGACTGTCGCGGGTGCGGCGCTGCTTCAATTCGTTCGCGGCAGGACGTTTCTTCACGGCGGATAACGTTGCGGGGTTGCGCGATCTCGCGATCGCGATGCTGGTCTCGACCCTGCTGAAGCCGCTGATCGGCGCGCTGCTCTCGATCCTGCTGAGCTGGCAGACCTACGCGCAGGGCCAGTCCATCGTCATCGCGCTCGGCTCCGACACGCTGCTGGCGCTGTTGTTTGCGGGTCTGGTCGCGGTAACGGCCTGGGTGATGGCCGAGGCCAATGCGATCGCCGACGAGCACGCGCAATTCGTCTGAGGCATTTGCGATGCCGATCCGGGTCCGGCTCAACGTGATGCTCGCCGAGCGCAACGTGAAATCGAAGGAGCTCGCCGAATATGTCGGGATCACCGAGGCCAATCTGTCCCTGCTCAAGCAGGGCAAGGTGAAGGGCGTCCGGTTCGACACGCTGGAGCGGATCTGCACCTATCTGAAGTGCCAGCCCGGCGACCTCCTGCGCCATGAAGACGACGATGCGTCAGCCTGACACGGCCATCCATTACCCAAGCATTAACTTTCGCGCGCTACCTAAGGTCGAACTTGCAAGTTGGACTTGGGAGTACCGCGTATGGACACGATGAGCATGGTCACCAGCATCCTCTCGATGCAGCAGGGCAATCTGCAGGGTGAGATCGCGACCCGCGTGACCAAGCAGAACCTCGACGCGGAAAAGTTCGCGGTTCAGACCCTGCTCGGTACGCCGTCGACCGCCAATCTCGGTGCCGGCATCGGTGGCAACCTCAACGCCGTCGCCTGATCAGAACCCGGCCGCCGCAGGCTGTAGCGCCGCCTTCACCAGCTTGATCGCGTCGTCGCTCGCCCATTCGGCGGGGCCGGCGATGTTGGCGATTTCGCAGCCCTTGCCGTCGACCAGCACCGAGGTCGGCATGCCCAAGGCCTTGCCTATGTTCTTAAGATCCTGAAACACCTTGGCTTTCTGGTCGCTGAAATAGCCGAGATTGGTCAGATTGGCCTCTTTCAGGAAGTTTTTCGGCTTGTCCGGGTCGCGGGTGTCGATGTTGATCGCGACCACCTCGAAATCCTTGCCGCCGAGCTTGGTCTGCAGGCTGTCGAGCGCCGGCATCTCCTTGCGGCAGGGCACGCACCAGGTCGCCCACAGGTTCACCAGCACGGTCTTGCCGCGCCAGTCCGAAAGCTTCTTCGGCTGCCCATTGGCGTCCTCGAAGGCCAGGTCGGGCAGCCTCAAGGGAGTGGTCGCCATGGTCAGCGCCGCGACCTCGCCATGGGCGAGCGGGGCGATCTTCTTCGCCAGGTCCACCGCGCTGTTGCAGGCGATATCGCCGCCGGCGGGATGCCTGAGGCCGGAGATCCCGACATAGCCGATCACGGCTCCGACCAGCACGGCGCCGATCACCAGCGGGATGCGCCATTTGGCCGTCGGCCTGGTGGTCGATTCGGGTGGGGGCGTCTCGGGCATATCGTTTGTCATCCTGGGTCAGATATGGCTATGCAATGCCGGGAATACGTTAGGAACCGCCATGCTGTTTCGCCGCCACGGGCAATGAACCAGCACGGCCTGAAATACAAATTCGTGAGCGAGAAGTCATGAGCAACAAGATGTGGGGCGGCCGGTTCTCGGAGCGTCCCGACGCGATCATGGAGGAAATCAACGTCTCCATCGACGTCGACCGGCACCTTTATGCCCAGGACATTGCCGCGTCCAAGGCCCACGCCGCGATGCTCGCCGCGCAAGGCATCATCACGTCAGCTGATGCGAAAAATATCGGTAAAGGTCTAGACACGATTTTGTCAGAAATCGGCAAGGGCGATTTCGACTTCAAGCGCGCGCTCGAGGACATTCATATGAATGTCGAGTCGCGGCTGTCGGAGCTGATCGGGCCCGCGGCGGGCCGGCTGCACACCGCGCGCTCGCGCAACGACCAGGTCGCGACCGATTTCCGGCTCTATGTCCGCGACACCATCGATGAGACGAACGCGGCGCTGGCCGCGTTCCAGCGGGCCCTGGTGACCCGTGCGCTGGAGCATGCCGGAACCGTGATGCCGGGCTTCACCCATCTGCAGACCGCGCAACCAGTGACGTTCGGCCATCATCTGCTCGCCTATGTCGAGATGGCCGGCCGCGACCGTGGCCGCTTTATCGACGCGCGCAAGCGGCTGAACGAATCGCCGCTCGGCGCCGCGGCGCTCGCCGGCACCTCGTTTCCGATCGACCGCGCCGCGACGGCGAAGGCGCTCGGCTTCGACCGTCCGATGGCCAATTCGCTCGATGCGGTGTCGGACCGCGATTTCGTGCTGGAGACGCTCTCCGCGGCCGCGATCTGCGCGGTGCATATGTCGCGCTTCGCCGAGGAGATCGTGATCTGGACCTCGCCGCTGGTGGGCCTCGTCAAGCTCAGCGACAAGTTCACGACCGGCTCGTCGATCATGCCGCAGAAGCGCAATCCGGACGCCGCCGAGCTGGTGCGCGCCAAGACCGGCCGCGTGATCGGTGCACTCACCGCGCTGCTGATCGTGATGAAGGGCCTGCCGCTCGCCTATCAAAAGGACATGCAGGAGGACAAGCAGGGCGCGATGGAGGCGTTCGAGGCGCTGTCGCTCGCGATCCGCGCCATGACCGGCATGGTCGAGGATCTGGTGCCGGACGAGGCGAAGATGAAGGCCGCGGCCGGCGAGGGCTATGCCACCGCGACCGACCTGGCCGACTGGCTGGTGCGCACCCTGAAAATGCCGTTCCGCGATGCCCACCACGTTACCGGCCGCATCGTCGGCCTGGCCTCCAGCAAGGGCGTGGCACTGCACGAGCTGCCGCTTGCGGCCATGCAGGAGGTCGAGCCGAAGATTACCGCCGACGCGCTCAAGGTGCTCAGCGTCGAATCCTCGGTGAAAAGCCGGACCTCGTTTGGCGGCACGGCGCCGAAGAATGTGATGGCGCAGGCCAAGGCCTGGGCCAAGCGGCTGGAAAAAGAGCGAAAATTGGGCTGATCGAGAAAATTTGGCCGTGATTTCATCGTCCTCCGCCTCTCGCCAGAGCACGCCAATGTTTGTATGGTGCCGCCCGAATTGGGGAATTCGTCGTGATTAGCAAGAACCGCCTGACCCCCTCGGGATGGGCCATCATTGTGCTGAGCGTGTCAGCGCTGGCGCTCGGCGGCTGCGGCCGCAAGGGACCGCTTGACCTGCCGCCGACCGCGAACGCTGCGCCGGGTGCGGCAGCGAGCGACACCGATAGCGAGCGGGCGGCGCAGCCCAGCGTGTTCAATCCGACCTATGGCTCGGATGCCGCGCCGGCCGCGACGCGTGGCAATAAACGGCCCTTCGTCCTCGATCCGCTGCTCGGCAACTAATATCTGGAGCATGATCCGGAAGAGTGCGAAGCGGTTTTCCGACGAGATCATGTTCAAACAAACCAGCGTGTCATGAACCATTTCGACTATCGCAACGGTGTGCTGCATGCCGAGGCGGTCAATCTCATTGAGCTCGCGGAAGCCGTCGGCACGCCGTTCTATTGCTATTCGACGGCGACGCTGGAGCGGCACTACCGCGTCTTCACCGAGGCCTTCGCCGGCGAGAAGGCGCTGGTTTGCTACGCCATGAAGGCGAACTCCAACCAGTCGGTGCTGCGCACGCTGGCCAAACTCGGCGCCGGCGCCGACGTGGTGTCGGGCGGTGAGTTGAAGCGGGCGCTGGCGGCCGGCATCCCGCCGTCGAAGATCGTGTTCTCCGGCGTCGGCAAGACCGAGGGCGAGCTGCGTGCCGCGCTGGCTGTCGACATCCTCTGCATCAACATCGAGTCCGAGCCGGAGCTCGAGATGTTGTCGCGCCTTGCGGTCGAGATGAAGACCACCGCGCGGATCTCGGTGCGGGTCAATCCCGATGTCGATGCCGGCACCCATGCCAAGATCTCGACCGGCAAGTCGGAGAACAAGTTCGGCATTCCGATCGCGCGTGCCCGCGAGGTCTATGCCCGCGCCGCGAAGCTGCCGGGCATCAAGGTCACCGGCACCGACGTGCATATCGGCAGCCAGATTACCGATCTCGGCCCGCTGGAGGCCGCCTTCCGGCTGCTCGCCGAATTCGTGCAGACGCTGCGCGCCGACGGCCACGACATCTCGCATGTCGATTTCGGCGGCGGCCTCGGCATTCCCTATTACATGGACCGCGCCGCGCCGCCGGAACCTAATGCCTATGCCGCGATGGTCAAGCGCGTCACGCACAATCTCGGCTGCACGCTGATGTTCGAGCCGGGCCGCATGATCGTCGGCAATGCCGGCATCCTGGTTGCCCGCGTGATCCATGTGAAGCCGGGCGATGCCAAGAACTTCGTCATCATCGACGCGGCGATGAACGACCTGATCCGGCCGACGCTCTATGAAGCGCATCACGACATTCTGCCGGTGCGTCAGCCAGCCGCGGGCACGCCGGTCATGGTCGCCGACGTGGTCGGCCCGGTCTGCGAGACCGGCGACTATCTCGCGCTCGACCGCACGCTGCCGCAGCCGAAGGCCGGCGATCTGCTGGCGATCATGACCGCCGGCGCCTATGGCGCGGTGCAGTCCGGCACCTACAACACGCGGCCGCTGGTGCCGGAAGTGCTGGTCAAGGACGACCAGTACGCCGTCGTGCGCCCACGTATCGACGTCGACGCCCTGATCGCGATGGACAAGCCCGCGCCGTGGCTGTGAGGCTCTGAGCGTGCCGCATCAATAGTGTCGTCCTGGCGAAGGCCAGGACCCATAACCACCGCCCTTGATTGTTACACTGAGCTGGGGCTCCAGCTCAGCTACCCCACAAAATCCTGTGGTTATGGGTCCCGGGTCGCGCTTCGCTTGCCCGGGACGACAGCGTTTGTTTGGTCGACAGAGTCACTTCGCTGCGTGACTGCCGCCCTTGGCTCCGCCGACGATCACGCCCGCGGCCTTCTCGATCGGCTTGATTGCCGCAGTGAAATCCGACTCCGGTCCCTCGTCGCGGATGATGACCTCCCAGAGCCGGCCGACCGCTTCGGCGACTTCCATCGACAGCCCGAGCGCGCGCATCTCCTCGACGGCGAGGCGCACGTCCTTGACCATCAACCCGGTGGCGAAGCCGAAGTCGAAGCTGCGCGGCAAGACCGCGCGCGGAAACTTGTCGCGGCTCGCGGTGTTCAGCCCCGAGCCCGCATTGATGACGTCGATCATGACGGCCGGGTCCAGCCCGGACTTCACGCCCATCACCACCGCTTCCGAGGTCGCGACCATCGCGGTTGCGGAGAGGAAGTTGTTGGCCAGCTTCATGGTCTGGCCGGAGCCCGGCTTGGTGCCGATGAAGAACACCTTGCCGATGACGTCGAGCGCGCCCTTCACCAGCTCGAAATCGGCGCGCGGGCCCGACACCATCACCGCGAGCGTGCCCTTCTCGGCGCCTGACACACCACCGGAGACCGGGCTGTCGATCTGCACGATGTGCTTGTTCGCCAGCAGATCGTGGATCTTCACCGCCATCCGCGAGCCGACGGTGGAGAGATCGATGAAGCGCTTGACGCGCGTGCCCTCGATCACGCCGCCCGCACCGGTCGCGACCTCGAGCGAGGCTTGCAGCGACGGGAGACTCGCCATCACGGTCTCGACGCGGTCGGCGATGTCCTTGGGCGATGTCGCGGCCTGGGCGCCGAGCGCAACCAGCCTGTCGAGCGCGTCCTTGCTGGTGTCGAATACGGTGAGCTTGTGGCCGGCCTCGATCAGCCGGCGCGCCATCGGGAAGCCCATCTTCCCGAGGCCGATGAATCCGATTTCCATGGGTCGTTTCCTTTTCTTCGTTATGCGCGATATTCCGCGCCCCACACGCGATGTCGTCCTGGCGAAGGCCAGGACCCATTACCCCAGGAGCTTGTTGTTTCGCCGATCAGGGGCCACAGCTTTCGTAGCGATGACGTTCGGTGGTTATGGGTCCTGGCCTTCGCCAGGACGACGGCGGTAAGACAGCAGCGCCTCACGCCTTGTTGTCGAGTTCGGCGAACACTTCGCGCGCGATGCGGAAGCTGTCGACGCCGGCGGGGATGCCGGCATAGATCGAGACCTGCATGAAGATCTCGCGGATCTCGTCGCGGGAGACGCCGTTGGTCAGCGCGCCCTTGATGTGCGCCTTCAATTCGTGCGGCCGGTTCAGGATCGAGATCATGGCGAGGTTGAGCATGCTGCGGGTCTTGCGCGGCAGTTCCTCGCGGCCCCAGACCGCACCCCAGCAATATTCGGTGACGAGTTCCTGGAACGGCTTGTTGAAGCTGTCCGAGTTCTTCAGCGCATTGTTGACATAGGCCTCGCCGAGCACCGCCTTGCGGATTTCGAGCCCCTTGTCGTGCGTCTTCTGGTCCATATCGTTTCCTCGTGCGTTTAGGCTTGGGTTCGGTCCGGGAAGTTACGGGGTCGAACCGCCGCAGTCACGCCTTCGTGTTATGCGTATTTCCCGGTGTGGGTTACGTCGGGGAACGGGTGCCTCAAAGCCGCCGCCGTGCTAGGCTGACCTGCGGGCTACCCCGGAGATTTTATTGAGCGGAGCCAACATCGACCCGTCTGCCAACCCGTCAAGCGCCGCGCGCGACAGTGATGCGAGTGCACGGCTGAAGCTGACGCAACAGAGGCTCACCGAGGCCCTGCAGCGGGCAAAACTCGCGATTGCGTGGGAACGGGCCTGGCCGCATCTGGCGCGGTTCCTGACGGTCGTGGGTCTGTTCCTGGTCGCGTCCTGGGCCGGGCTTTGGCTGGTGCTGCCGTTTGCCGCACGGCTGGCCGGCGCCGGCCTGTTTGGGCTTGCCGCGCTCGCGACGCTGTTGCCGCTGCTGCGCTTCCGCTGGCCGAGCCGCGAGGAGGGGTTGAGCCGGCTCGACCGCGGCGTCGGCGTCCGGCATCGGCCGGCGACCACGCTTTCCGATACGCTCACCAACCAGGATCCGTTCGCGCTGGCGCTGTGGCAGGCGCAGCGCGAGCGCACGCTGGCGTCGATCAAGCGTATCCGTGCCGGCCTGCCGCGGCCGCGCGTCTCGCTGCACGATCCCTGGGCGCTGCGCGCGCTGGTCATCGTGATGCTGGTCGCGAGCTATGTCGCCGCCGGCGACGAACGCGGCCTGCGCGTCGCCTCCGCGTTCGACTGGAACGGCATCATGGCGCCGGCCAATGTCCGGGTCGATGCCTGGGTGACGCCGCCGAACTACACGGCCAAGCCGCCGATCATCCTGTCGAGTTCCAACAAGGACGCCAACGCGGCCGATGCGACCCCGCTCGCGGTTCCCTCGGGCAGCACGCTTCTGGTGCGCTCCAGCGGTGGCGCCATCGACGTCGTCGTGGGTGGCGGCGTCACCGAGGTCGCGCCCGAAGGGCAGGCGCCGAAGGGGACCAATGAGCGGCATTTCAAGATCACCGCCGACGGCACCGCGCATGTCCGCGCCCCGGCCGGCCAGCCGCAGTGGAAGTTCACCGCGACGCCGGACCGCCCGCCGTCGATTGCGCTGACCAAGGATCCGGAGCGGCAGGCGCGCGGCGCCTTGCAGATGTCCTACAAGCTCGAGGACGATTACGGCGTGACCGAAGCACGCGCGCAGTTCGCCGCGCGGCCCGCCGATGTGGCGAAGGATGCCGACGGCAAGGCCGCGCAGCGGCGGCCGCTGTTCGAGCCGCCGCAGTTTCCGCTGGTGCTGCCGAATGCCCGCACCCGTAACGGCGTCGGCCAGACCGTCAAGGATCTCAGCGAAGATCCCTACGCCGGCGCCGAGGTGACGCTGACGCTGACCGCCAAGGACGAGGCCGGCAATGAGGGCAAGAGCGAGCCCTTCAACATGCGCCTGCCGGAGCGGCTGTTCACCAAGCCCCTGGCGCGCGCGCTGATCGAGCAGCGCCGTATCCTGGCGCTCGACGCCAACCAGAACGGCCAGGTCTACGCCGCGCTCGATGCGCTGATGATCGCGCCGGAAATGTTCATGCCGGAGACCGGCTATTATCTCGGCCTCCACACCGTGGCCCGCCAGCTCGAGGCCGCGCGCACCGACGATCAGCTGCGCGAGGTCGTCGCCAGCCTGTGGGCGCTCGCCGTCACCATCGAGGACGGCAACATCAGCGACGTCGACAAGGCGCTGCGCGCGGCGCAGGACGCGCTCAAGCAGGCGCTGGAGCGCGGCGCGAGCGACGAGGAGATCAAGAAGCTCACCGACAATCTGCGCGCGGCGCTGGACAATTTCCTGCGCCAGATGGTCGAGCAGTTCCGCAACAATCCGCAGCAGCTCGCCCGGCCGCTCGATCCCAATGCCAAGGTGCTGAGCCAGCAGGACCTCAAGAACATGCTCGATCGCATGGAGCGGATGTCGCGCTCCGGCGACAAGGAGGCGGCGCGGCAGCTGCTCGAGCAGATGCAGCAGATGCTGGAAAACCTGCAGATGGCGCAGCCCAATCAGGGCGACGACGACATGCAGCAGTCGCTCAACGAGCTCGGCGACATGATCCGCAAGCAGCAGCAATTGCGCGACAAGACCTTCAAGCAGGGCCAGGATTCCCGCCGCGACCGCATGCGCGGCAAGCAGGGCGATCAGTCGATGGGTGACCTGCAGCAGGATCAGCAGGCGCTGCGCGACCGCCTGAAGAAGCTGCAGGAAGAGCTCGCCAAGCGCGGCATGGGGCCGGAGCAGCGCGGCCAGAAGGGCCAGAAAGGTCAGAAGGGCGATCAGGGCCAGCAGGGCGAGCAAGGCGACGATCAGGGTGACGATGGCGACGGGCTCGACCAGGCCGATTCCGCGATGGGCGATGCCTCCGGGCGGCTCGGCGAAGGCAATGCCGACGGCGCGGTGGATTCGCAGGGCCGCGCGCTGGATGCACTGCGCAAGGGCGCGCAGAACCTCGCCGATGCGATGCAGCAAGGCGACGGCGACCAGCAGGGCGACGGCCCCGGCAACCGCGTCGGCCGCCAGCAGAGCGGCGGCAACCAGACCGACCCGCTCGGCCGTCCGTTGCATGGCCGCGAATTCGGCGACGACTACACCGTGAAGATCCCCGGCGAGATCGACGTCCAGCGCGTCCGCCGCATCCTCGAAGAGCTGCGCCGCCGCCTCGCTGATCCGTCACGGCCGCAGATCGAGCTCGACTACATCGAGCGGCTGCTGAAGGATTATTGACATCACCGCACATTCCACTGGATCGCCCGGTTCAACCGGGCGATTTAGTCTCCCAGAGACGTCAGTGCTTGAATCGAGAAGCCGCGGCGTACTGGATGCCTCGGGAAAGTCGCGCGCCGCGGTCAGCGCCAGCGCGATGCCGTCCATCACGGGCATCTGGATGTCGGTGAGCAGGAGGTCGAAGGCGCCGTCATGGCGCGTCAAAACCTCCAGCGCCTCGGCGCCGTCCTGCGCGGTCACGGTCTCGTGGCCGTCCATGGCGATGGCGCGCGCCACCAGCGAGCGCATCGAATCTTCGTCGTCGGCGATCAGAACACGCGTCATGGTGAGTGTCGGTTCCCGCAAGTGTTGGCGCGCAGCCTCAGGCGCGGCCGCCGGTGAGGTCATGCTTGTTGAAGAAGCGTACGTCGATATTGCGGCCTTCGGGCGGCGGCGAGGCGAGGCGCGACTTGAAGAAGGCGCGTTCGCCGGGATTGAGCACCGGCTGCTCCAGCACCGCGTTCCAGGCATAGATCTCGGCACCCTGCGCGTCGCGGACCGAGAAGCGCAGCCGCGGCAGTTCGACCGGTTTCCTGGTCTGGCCGACGATCATGCCCTCGATCACCAGGACCGGCTTGCCGTCCACGGTCTCGTTGGTGATCTTGAGGTCCTTGAAGGCGAGGCCGCGCAGATTCACGTCGAGCCCGACCATCTTGTAGAACAGCGCGGTCTGCGGCAGCAGCCGCACCACGTCGTTGCGCCAGACGAACAGCGCGATGATCAGCGCGGCCATCGCGGCGCAGGTGGTCGGCAGCGCGCCGATCACCGGCATGAACGGAATCCGGGGCAGGGAGGGCAGGCGGAACAGGCGGGGAAGCAGGTGGAAACGGCGCTTTCCGGTCGCCTCCGCGCCGTCGGTATGGGCAGCGGCGTCCGCCTCGGCCACCGCCGGCCACGCGGTCGCTGCGTCGCTCCCCTCGGGCAGATCGGCCGAAATCGAGGGGCTCTCGACCACCGGGGTCTCGTCAGCCTCCTCGCGGCCCATCGCGTCCCATTCGGCGGCCAGATCGGAGCCCGCGGACTGATAGGCCAGGGTCGGCGCCGTCGCCCCGATCGCATCCTCCGGCCGGGCCAGCCAGACCTCGCGGCAACGGGAACAACGGACGGTGCGTCCGGCCTCCCCGAGGGTCGCCGGATTGATGGCATAGGATGTTGTACAGTGCGGGCAAACGATATGCATGGAGCCGAATCTCCACCGTGTGGTATGCCCGGATGCTACCGAGCGACCGTTAACGAATCGGAAACCATAACCGACGCACAAGCTTTCTGTGCGGTTCGCGGCCGGTCGGGCCGCCAGTATGGGGTATCGGGCCAAAGGCCCTCTCGAACGGAGCTAGCGCATTGGTTCGGTTCGAAAATGTCGGTCTGCGCTACGGGCTCGGCCCGGAGATTTTGCGCGACCTCTCCTTCATGATCCCGGCGCACTCGTTCCAGTTCCTCACCGGTCCGTCCGGCGCGGGCAAGACCTCGCTGCTGCGGCTGCTGTTCCTGTCGCTGCGGCCGACCCGCGGGCTGGTCAATCTGTTCGGCAAGGATGTCTCGCTGCTGAGCAAGGACCAGGTCGCCGACCTGCGCAAGCGGATCGGCATCGTGCTGCAGGATTTCCGCCTGCTCGACCACATGACCACCTATGAGAACGTCGCGCTGCCGTTCCGCGTCATGGGCCGCGAGGAATCGACCTATCGCCGCGAGGTGATCGACCTGTTGAAATGGGTCGGCCTCGGCGAGCGCATGGACGCGCTGCCGCCGATCCTGTCGGGCGGTGAGAAGCAGCGCGCCGCGATCGCGCGCGCGGTGATCTCGCGGCCGCAATTGCTGCTGGCGGACGAGCCGACCGGCAGCGTCGATCCGACGCTCGGGCGCCGCCTGCTGCGGCTGTTCATCGAGCTCAACAAATCGGGCACCGCGGTCATCATCGCGACCCACGACATCACGCTGATGGATCAATACGAGGCGCGCCGGCTGGTGCTGCATCAGGGACGGCTGCACATCTATGAGTAGGAGCGGCGACGAGAAAGTGTCGTTGGTCGATCTCGGGCGCGAGCGTCCGCAGGTTCCGGCCACGGCGCGCAACATGTCGCCGATCGTGCCGCGCGCCTCGATCTCCGGCCGCGCGCTGGTCGCGGTGGTCGCGATCATGACCTTCCTCGCCTCGCTGACCACGGGCACCGTGCTGCTGGTCAGCGCGTCGGCGGCCGAGTGGCAATCGGAAGTCTCGAGCGAGATCACCATCCAGGTGCGTCCTTCGCCGGGCCGCGACCTCGATCGCGACGCGCAGGCGGCTAGCGATGCGATGCGGGCGCAGTCCGGCATTCTCGAGGTCCGTCCGTTCAGCAAGGAGGAGAGCGCCAAGCTGCTCGAGCCGTGGCTCGGCAGCGGGCTCTCGATCGACGAACTGCCGGTGCCGCGCGTGATCGTGGCGCGGGTGCAGCCCGGCACCACGCTCGATCTCGCGAGCTTGCGCGCGCGGGTGACGCAGGTGGCGCCGACCGCGAGCGTCGACGATCACCGCGCCTGGATCGAGCGCATGCGCTCGATGACCGGCGCCACGGTGTTCGCGGGCGTCGGCATCCTGATCCTCGTGATCGTCGCCACGATCATTTCGGTGTCGTTCGCCACCCGCGGCGCGATGGCCGCCAATCGTCCGATCGTCGAGGTGCTGCATTTCGTCGGCGCCGGCGACAGCTTCATCGCCAACCGCTTCCTGCGGCACTTCCTCCGGCTCGGCCTCGAAGGCGGGCTGATCGGCGGCGGCGCGGCGATGCTGGCGTTCGGCTTCTCCGAGTCGATCGCCAACTGGTTCTCCGGCACGCCGGTGGGCGACCAGTTCGCGGCGCTGCTCGGCACCTTCTCGCTGCGTCCGTCGGGCTATCTGGTGCTGGCGCTGCAGGCGGTGCTGATCGCGGCGATCACCGCATGGGCGTCGCGGCGCACCCTGTTCGCCACGCTCGACGACATCGACTGACGGCCGCGTCACGATGGCGGCGATTTCGTGATCGCGGTTTCGCGGAGCAGGTGTGATCCGGCGTGCGCGCGCGCAGGTCCCGGCCGGCGGCAAAACCGGTTTCCACTTTTCCGGATCATGCTCTAAAATCCCCGGGGGGAAGGGTAACCGCATCACATGAGTTCGCAGCCCGACGATACGTCGCCGAATGGCCATGCCGCGCGCCAGCGCGGCTGGCTGCGCGCCGCCGTCGTCGCGCCGCTGGCGCTGGCCTTCGTGGCCGCCGCCGTCGGCTTCATCGCCTTCCTGTCGCAATTGCGCGGCGTCGAGACCGATCCGCCGCACAATGCCGACGGCATTGTGGTGCTGACCGGCGGCTCGTCGCGGGTGTCGGACGCGATGGAGCTGCTGGCCGCGGGATACGGCAAGCGCCTGTTGATCTCGGGCGTGCATCCGACCAACGAGGCCAGCGATATTTCGCGTTCGGTGCCGGACAGCCAGGGGCTGATGCGCTGCTGCGTCGATCTCGACCGCTCGGCGGTCAACACCCGCAGCAACGCGGCGGAGACGCGGCGCTGGGCGCGCGAGCGCGGCTTCAAGTCGCTGATCGTGGTGACCTCGAACTACCACATGCCGCGCGCGATCGTGGAACTGTCGCATGCGATGCCGGACGTCACGCTGATCCCGTTCGCGGTGGTCGGCGACAAATGGCGCGACGAACCCTGGTGGACGAGTGGCGGAACGTTCCGTCTCTTGCTATCGGAATACGCCAAATATGTCGCCGCCGAGGTCCGGGTGCGGCTCGCCGACCTCGGGCTCGACCTGACCTCCGATCTCGCCGAGCCGACAGCCACGCCGCGCCGCCCGGCGACCGCGCAGGCGTCAAACAAGGACTGAAATGATCTTCCTGCGCTCGCTGATCTTCAACGTGCTGTTCTATCTGGTGCTGGTGCTGCTCTGCATCGTCGCGCTGCCGGCGCTGCTGCTGCCGCGCGGGGCGCTGATGGCGATCGAGGCGGCGTGGGCCAACACCAGCCTGTTCCTGATGCGCGTGATCTGCAACATCCGGATCGAGTTCCGCGGCGTCGAGAAGATTCCGGCGGGACCGCTGGTCGTCGCCTCCAAGCACCAGTCGTTCTGGGAGACGTTTGCGCTGGTGCGCTTCTTCGAGCATCCGCTGTTCATCCTCAAGCGCGAGCTGATGATGATCCCGGTGTTCGGCTGGTACCTGAAGAAGGTCGGCATGATCTCGGTCGAGCGCGGCGGCGGGCCGCGCTCGCTGATCAAGACGCTGAAGCGCGCCGCGGCCGAGGTGAAGCTCGGCCGGCAGCTCGTGATCTTCCCCGAGGGGACCCGCACCGCGCCCGGCGCCGAGCCAAGCTACAAGGCCGGCGTCGCGCAGATCTATGCCGAGAGCGGCGTGGCATGTCTGCCGATCGCGCTCAATTCCGGCCTGTTCTGGCCGCGCCGCACCTTCATGCGCTATCCCGGCACACTGGTGGTCGAATTCCTCGATCCGCTGCCGCCGGGCCTGCCGCGCGACGAGTTCATGACCCGCCTGCGCGAGGCGATCGAAACCGCCACCACCCGCATCGTCGAGGCCGGCCGCGCCGAGCAGGCGAAGCTGTTCGGCGGCGTGCCGGGTGCGAAGGGGTAGGGCTGGAAGTCACCGCATCACGAACGGATTGGCCGGCACGTCGGTCGCGGTCGAGATCCACACGCTCTTGGTCTCCTGATATTCGCGCACCGCGTCGATGCCGCTTTCGCGGCCGACGCCGGAAAACTTCATGCCGCCGAACGGCATCATGTAGCTGATGGCGCGGTAGGTGTTGACCCATACCGTGCCGGCGCGGAGCTGCTTCGGCACGCGGATGGCGCGGGCGAGGTCCTTGGTCCAGATGCCGGCGGCAAGGCCGTAGATGGTGTCGTTGGCGATCCGGACGGCGTCTGCCTCGGTGTCGAACGAGATGATCGACAGCACCGGCCCGAACACCTCCTCGCGCGCGATCCGCATCGAATTGTCGACATCGGTGAAAATCGTCGGCTCGACGAATTGCCCGCCCTTGATGCCGTCGCCGGAGGCAGGCCTCCCGCCGAGCAGGCAGCGCGCGCCTTCCGCCTTGGCGATATCGATGTAGTCGAGCACCTTCTTGTATTGCGCGGGTGTGGTGATCGGCCCGACATTGGTATCTGCTTGCATGGGGTCGCCGATCTTGGCGGACTTGGCGAGCTCCAGCACCCGCGCGACGAATTGCTCCTTGATCGAGCTCTGCACCAGCAGGCGCGAGCCGGCGATGCAGGTCTGCCCTGTGGCTGCGAAGATGCCGGAGATCGCGCCGGCGGCGGCGGCCGTGAGGTCGGCATCCTCGAACACGATGTTGGGCGACTTGCCGCCGAGCTCGAGCGAGACGCGCTTCAGGCTCTTGGCCGCGGTCTCGTAGACCTTTGCGCCTGTGGTGTCCGACCCCGTGAAGGTGATCTTGGCGACGCCGGGATGTGAGATCAGCGCCGAGCCGGCCTCGGGACCGAAGCCGGTCACCACGTTGAAGATGCCGTCGGGAATTCCAGCTTCCTTGGTCAGCGCGGCGAATTCCAGTGTGCTGGCCGAGGTGAATTCCGAGGGTTTCACGATCACGGCGCAGCCGGCCGCGAGCGCGGCGGCGCATTTCCAGGCGACGAACAGCAACGGCGAATTCCACGCGGTCAGCGCTGCGACGACGCCGACCGGCTCGTGCGTCGTGTAGGCGAAGGTCTCCGCCTTGTCGATCGGCACCAGGCCGCCCTCGAGCTTGTCGACGAGGCCGCCGAAATACCACCACCATTCCGGATGGTAGCGGAGCTGGCCCAGCATCTCGGCCATCAGCTTGCCGTTGTCCCGCACCTCGATCTCGGCGAGGCGTTCGGCATTGGCGGCGACGAGGTCGCCGAGCTTGCGCATCGCCTTGCCGCGGGCGGAGGCCGTCATCTTCGCCCACGGGCCGTTCCACATCGCCTCGTTGGCGGCCTTCACCGCTTTGTCGGCATCGGCGGCCGTGCCGCGCGGAATCTTCGCCCAGGCCTCGCCGCGATAGGGATCGATGGTGTCGAACCATTCGCCATTGACCGGGTCGACATACTGGCCGTTGATGTAGAGCTGATAGGTTTTCATGACATCCTCCCGCAGCGATTGGATTGGGTTTCCCAAACGCTATCACGCCTTGCGCGACGCCGTCATAACGCGGCCGCGGGAATGGGTTGCAGCCGGCTGGGGCGTCGCGCGTGCGGCGCGGCAAGCTCGGTGCGGGTCTGTCAACGACTGGCGGCGCTTGTCGCCGCGCGGCGGGCACGGCGTGCCGCCCGGCGCCGCTGGGTCCAGAGCCGCGCGCGGTCGAGATAGAGATAGACCACCGGCGTGGTGTAGAGCGTCAGGATCTGGCTCAGGATCAGGCCGCCGAAGATCGCGATGCCAAGCGGCTGGCGCAGCTCGCTGCCTTCGCCGAGCCCGATCATCAGCGGCACCGCGCCGAACAGCGCGGCGAGCGTCGTCATCATGATCGGGCGGAAGCGCATCAGGCAGGCCTCGTAGATCGCGTCGCGCGACGACAGCCCGCGCTGGCGCTCGGCGTCGAGCGCGAAGTCGATCATCATGATCGCATTCTTCTTCACGATGCCGACCAGGAGGATCACCCCGATCATGCCGATGATGTCGAAATCGGTGTGCGACACCATCAAGGCCGCCACCGCGCCGACGCCGGCCGAGGTCAAGGTGGAGAGGATGGTCAGCGGGTGGACGTAGCTCTCATAGAGCATGCCGAGCGAGATGTAGATCGTCGCGAGCGCTGCGAGAATCAGGAACAGCTCGTTCGCCAGCGCCTGCTGAAAGACCTTCGCGGAGCCCGCAAACCCGCCGGAAATGCTGGCCGGCATGTTGATCGCGTGCATCGCATTCTCGATCGTGGTGGTCGCCGTGCTCAGCGAGACGCCGGGCGGCAGGTTGAAGGAGACGGTGCTGGCGACCAGCAGGTCCTGGTGATTGACCGCGAGCGGCGTCTCGCCATGCTCGAAGCGCGCGACGCTCGACAGCGGGATCATGGTCTCGGCGTTAGTCGAGACCGCGGTTCCGGTCGAGGCGACGCCCTTGCCGGTGGCGCCGATCGAGTTGGTGGCCTGGTTGCGCACCACATTGGCGGCGATCGAATTGAGCGAGCTCTTCTGCGACGAGGAGGCGACCGTTCCGGCCACCGCATTGGTGCTCTGGGTGCCGGTCGCCGACCCGCCCGAGGTCGAGATATAGACCTCCTTCAGGGTCTGCGGGTCCTGCGAGAAGCGCGGCGCGACCTCCATGATCACGTGATACTGGTTGCGCGCGACGAAGATGGTCGAGACCTGGCGCTGTCCGAACGCATCATAGAGCGTGTTGTCGAGCTGGCTGACGGTGATCCCGAGCCGCGAGGCGGCGTCGCGATCGATCACGAGGTTGGCCTGCAACGCCCGGTTCTGCTGATCGCTGTTGACGTCGGCGAGCGTCGGCTCCTTCTGCAGCGCGGCGACGAGCTTCGGCGTCCACTCGTTCAATTCCTCGAAGGTCGAGCCCTTCAGCGTGTACTGATACGCGGCGTTGCCGGAGCGCCCGCCGGCGCCGAGATCGCCGATCGATTGCAAGAACAGGGTGGCGCCGGCCACGCTTGCCAACGGCTCGCGCAGCCGCTCGATCACCTTGTCGGCGCGCAGCCTGCGCTCGTCCATCGGCTTCAGCGAGGCGAACACGGTGCCGGTGTTGGTGCCGCCCGGTCCGACGCCGCCGCCGCCGGTGAAGCCGACCGCGGTATCGACCGCCGGATCGGCCTTCACGATGTCGATGAACTGGGTCAGCTTCTGCTGCATCAGCTGGAACGAGGTGCTCTGGTCGGCCTGGATCGAGCCGATCAGGAGCCCGGTATCCTGCTGCGGCACGAAGCCCTTTGGCACGACCCGATAGAGGTGGAAGTTCAGATAGAGCGTCGAACCGAGGATCAGCATCACCAGCAGCGGGTGGCGCAGCGCGAGGCCGAGCGTCGCGCGGTAGCCGCCCAGCATCAGCTCGAACACGCGTTCGTTGATGCGGTAGATCCGGCCGTGCGGCTGGCCTTCCTCTTCCTTGCGCAGCAGCACGGCGCACATCATCGGCGTCGTGGTCAGCGAGACCACCAGCGAGATCACGATCGCGATCGTGATCGTCATGGCGAATTCGCGGAACAGGCGGCCGACCAGGCCGCCCATCAGCAGGATCGGTACGAACACCGCGATCAGCGACACGCTCATCGACAGCACGGTGAAGCCGACCTCGCGGGTGCCGACCAGGGTCGCCTCCAGCCGCGACAGTCCGGCATCCATGTGGCGGGTAATGTTTTCCAGCACCACGATGGCGTCGTCGACCACGAAGCCGGTCGCCACCGTCAGCGCCATCAGCGAGAAGATGTCGAGTGTGTAGCCGAGCAGATACATCATGGCGAAGGTCGCGATCAGCGACACGCCGACCGCCACCACAGGCACCAGCGTCGCCCGCGCATTGCGCAGGAAGGCGAACACGACCAGGATCACCAAAGCGACCGCGATCAGCAGCGTGATCTCGACGTCATGCAGCGAGGCCCGGATCGTCTTCGAGCGGTCGACCGCGAGCGTGAGGTCGATCGCGGGCGAGACCGAGGCCTTCAGCTGCGGCATCAGCCCCTTCACAAGGTCGACCATCTTGATGATGTTGGCGCCGGGCTGCCGGTACACGATCATCACAACGGCCGGCTTGCCGTTGGCGAGGCCGAGCGTGCGCGCATTCTCCACGGAGTCGATGACGTCGCCGACGTCGGTCAGCCGCACCGCTGCGCCGTTGCGGTAGGCGACGACCAGCGGCTTGTAGTCGGCGGCCTTCCGCGCCTGGTCGTTGGCGTAGATCTGGTAGCGCTGGTCGCCGACGTCGATGCCGCCCTTCGGGCTGTGCGCATTGGCGCTCGACAGCGCGGCGCGGACGTCCTCGAGCCCGATGCCGTATTTGTAGAGCGCCGGCGGGATCAGCTCGACGCGCACCGCGGGCAGCGAGCCGCCGCCGACCGAGACTTCGCCGACGCCCTCGACCTGCGACAGCTTCTGCGCCAGCACGGTCGAGGCGGCGTCATAGAGCTCGGCCGGTGTCAGGGTGTCCGAGGTCAAAGTGTAGATCAGGATCGGCGCCGAGGCCGGGTTGAACTTGCGGTAGGTCGGGTTGGCGCGAAGGTTGGTCGGCAGGTCAGCCCGCGCCGCGTTGATCGCGGCCTGCACGTCGCGCGCGGCGCCGTTGATGTCGCGGTCGATGTCGAATTGCAGCGTGATGCGCGCGGAGCCGAGCGAGGACGTCGAGGTCATTTCGGTGACGCTGGCGATCTGGCCGAGATGGCGTTCCAGAGGGCTCGCCACGGTGGCGGCGACGTCGGCCGGGCTCGCGCCAGGCAGGGTCGCCTGCACCATGATGGTCGGGATGTCGACGTCGGGCAGCGGCGACACCGGCAGCTTGAAGAACGCAATGACGCCCGCCACCACCAGTCCGAGAGACAGCAGCGTGGTGCCGACCGGCCGGCGGATGAAGGGGGCGGAGAGGTTCATTGCATCAGTGTCGATGTTCGCGGATGAGCTTCTATCCGTCCGCGCCGCGATGCAAAAGCCTAAATGTCACAGCGCGCTGCCTTAGAGAAGCCGCGATGTGTCGGATGCGCAGTGCCGCGGACCGAAAAAGCGCGATCTGGCAACAAGCCGTTTACAAAGCCCGATCGAGGCAGCTGATGGAGAGGGGGCGCGCGGACGATTTGCGTAGGATGGATGGAGCGAGGCGATACCCATCGCCTCATTGCGTGGATGCGGTTGATGGGTATCGCTGCGCTCCACCCATCCTACGAGATCAGCCTGATGCAGCGATATCGCCGTCCGGCCGCGCCTCAGTTCGGATCCACGTCATCCGCCGCACGCGCATCCCGATGCAGCGGGCCTGCGTCGTGCAGCATCGCCGCGAGCTGGTGCAGCTGCGCGTCGCGCAGGCCCTGCTTCTCGATCGCGGCGACGGTCGAGAGCACATAGTCGCGGTTGTTGCCGGAGCGGCCATAGCCCTGCAGCACCAGGCGCTGCTGCTCGGCCAGCGACAGCCGCCCGGCATATTGCACATGGCCGCGATCGACCACGTAGGCCAGCGCCGAGACCCGATCGCGTGCCGCGTTCTCCAGCCACACCGAGCGCATCACCTCGCGGTAGACATTGGTGGTCTGCTCGCGCGCTCGCAAATAGGCGATGGTGTCGTGGCGCAGGCGGGCGGCGACGCGGAACGCGATGCCGCGGCAGGCGCCGCCGCGGTCGAGCCCGAGCACCAGGCCTGGCTTCTCCGGCGTGCCGCGATGGTCGAACGAATAGACGCAGAGCGCGCGATGCTCGCCGATCAGCCGCGCCGGCACCTGCTCCAGGAACTCGAAGCCCGGCTTCCACATCAACGAGCCGTAGCCGAACACCCAGAGGTCGCCGTCGGTTTCGGAATGGGGAGGATTTGCTGACATCGCGCAGATGGGCTAGCAGAACGGGCCGTCGAAGCGAAGCAGATTCCGTGATGTTTCCAAGGGTTGCGGGAGGGTTGCGCGAAGGTTGCGTAAGGCTTGCCCGCGGCCTGCTGCCGCTTAGATTTTGACAAATTCGCGCTCCAAAGGACGCCGCATGTCCGATTCGACCTCTGCTCCCCGCCGCCGCTCGCGCTTCGGCCTCTATGCCGTCCCCGTCGCGGTCCTGATCGCCGCGGTGCTGTGGAGCGGTTTCTGGTTCTTCGCCGCCTCGCAGGTCGGCGTGCAGGCCGATGCCTGGCGCGCGCAGGAGGCGAAAGCCGGCCGGGTCTATGATTGCGACAGGCGCTCGGTGGCGGGTTACCCGTTCCGGCTCGAGATCCGCTGCGAGCAGCCGAGCGTGATGCTGGTGTCGCAGACCGCCTCGCCGCAGATGTCGTTCGTGGCGCGGCTGGCCGAGATTCTGGTCGTGGCGCAGATCTACGATCCCAAACTCGTGATCGCGGAGTTCAAGGGCCCGGCCACGGTCGCCGAGCGCAACGCGCAGCCGACGCTGTCGGTCGACTGGCGCCTCGGACGCGCCAGCGTGGTCGGCCTGCCGGCGGTGCCGCAGCGCGCCTCGCTGGTGTTCGACGATCTCGCCATCGATCGCACCGGCGGTGCCGCGCCGACGCCGCTGATGCGCGTCAATCACATCGAGCTGCATGGCCGCCAGGTCGAGGGTTCGGCGCCGGATAACCCCGCGATCGAGGCCGTGTTGCAGATTGCCGGCGGTACCTTGCAGGAGGTGCATCCGCTGCTCACCCAGCCGTTCAACGCCGACATCCATGCGCGCCTGAACGGGCTGAAGGATTTCTCGCCGAAGCCGTGGCCGGATCGTTTCCGCGAGATCCAGGCCGCCGGCGGCAGCGTCGAGATCCAGCAGTCGCGGATCGAACAGGGCGACGTGCTGTCGGTCGCGGCCGGCACACTGCGCCTCAACGCGCAAGGCCGCATCGAGGGCGAGTTGCAGATGACGGTCGCCGGCCTCGAGCGTGTCATTCCCGCGCTCGGCATCGACAAGATGCTGGAGGACGGCGTGCCGCAGGCAACGCTCGATCGCGTCGCGCCTGGCGTAAAGAGCCAGGACCTCAGCAATCTGTTCGGCGCGCTGGATCGCGCGATCCCCGGCCTCGGCAAGGTGATCAAGCAGAACGCCAATGCCGGCATCTCCGCCGGCATCAATTCGCTCGGCACCGAGGCCACGCTCGAAGGCAAGAAAGCGCGCAGCTTCCCGCTCCGCTTCGCCGACGGCGCGGTGTTTCTGGGCCCGCTGAAGGTCGCGCAGATCCCGCCGCTGTTCTGAGCAGCGTGCTCAGTCGGCCGGGATGAAGCGGAGCGTGCCGGCGCGACGCGTCGGCTTGCCGGTGTCGTTGGTGTGATTGACGCCATCCATGACCGGCACGTCAGGGAAATCGAACGGGCTGACCCCGTCCAGGCAGGCCACGTTGACGGCATAGAGGTTCTGGTCGGACCGCCGTTGGTGATGGGTGTAGATTCCGCAGCGGGAACAGAAGAAGTGCTGCGCCGATCCGGTATGGAAGCGGTAGCTTGTCAGCGCGTCCTCGCCTTGCAGGAATCTGATCCCGCCCATCTCGGCCATGGCGACGACGGCGCCGCGCATGCGGCAGTAGGAGCAGGTGCAGCGGCGGATCGAGTTGAAGCCGTCGCTGAGCGCCACCTCGAAGCGCACGGTGCCGCAATGGCACTGGCCAGTCCGAATGTTCGTGCCGTCCGCCATGTTGTGTGCCCCTGTTGATCGCCTGACCGCGACATGGACGTACCGCCAAAATCCGAGCCGGACAATCCGGTAAAAACTCGCGCATAGCGCGAGAAAAACTCACGCCAAGGCGCGACGTCGGCCTTGCCGCTTCGCAGGGCGGATTTGCCGCAACGCGTCATCCGCCGTCCTTCAGCGCCGGCTGTGCGGCGCATTGCGCTTCGCTGATCCACCCCACGATTCATTAAACCCTCGCGCGCGATATCGTCCATCACGGCAATCTATTCCCGCGGCCGCGATGAGAAAAACGTGACCGCAATCTTGCGGGCCGCCGCGAATATCATTCCCCGAGTACCGCTCTCTCTCGCCTGAGGAAACAACCTCGTGTGGAGGAAGCGATGCGAATTCTCGGGGGAATTCTGCTCGGCAGCATGCTGCTGTCGACAGGTCCAGTGTTGGCGGAAGACGATGCGTCCGAGCTGCGGGCCCTGAAGGCACGTCTCAGGCAGCTCGAACAGAAGATGGAAGTGCAGGCCCGCAAGGAGGAGGCGCTGGCAGCACGACAGAGCGCGATGCAAGACACGAGGATGGCGGCCAAGGCGCCGGTGCCGTTCGATCCCTGCGCATCGGGCAAGCTCTGCTACAAGGGCGTGACCTTCACCTTCGGCGGCTGGGTCGATCTCACCGGCATCTACCGCACCCGCAATCTTGCTTCCGACACGGGCTCGGTCTACGCCTTCATTCCGTTCCCGCAGAGCAAGAATTTCAACACCGGCGAGTCGCGCTTCTCGGCGCGGCAAACCCGTTTCTCGGTGCTTGCGGAAGCCGAGGTGTTCGCCAACACCCGCGTCGCCGGCTATGGCGAACTGGATCTCGAGGGAGCCGCACAGACGGCGAATTCGGTCGCGACCAACTCCTTCAACCCCCGGCTGCGGCAGGCCAGTGTCGAGATCAGCCGCAGCGATCTCGGCTTGCACGTCCTTGCCGGTCAGAGCTGGTCGCTGAACGCGCCGAGCAAGGCGGGTATCGATCCGCGTGGCGTCGATGCGCCCGGCGTGATCGATTTCGAATCGGTGCCCGGCTTCCTCGCGGCGCGGCAGCCCGGCATCCGCGTCTGGCAGGATATCGGGCCCGAATTCAAGCTCGCCGTCTCGGCGGAAAATCCGCAGACCTCGTTCTTCGGCGGCAACGCGCCGCTGGTCGGCACGCCCGCGGTCGGGCCGCAGGGCGTGCTCAATCCGAACCTGCTGGTCAACCTCACCGGGCCGGGCGGCAGCTTCTTCAACAACGCCAATAATGTCAGCCTCAATCACGTGCCTGACTTCACCGTGAAGGGCGCCTGGGATCCGCGGCTCGGCGCTTACAAGCTGCATGTCGAGGGCTGGGCGATGTACCGCGACTTCTACGATCGCTTCAACTTCGCCAATCACGACGTCAGCACGGTGAGCTTCGGCGGGCATTTCTCGGCGGAGATCGTGCCGAAGCTCTTGGAGCTGCAAGGCTCCGCGTCGCACGGCGCGCTCGGCCGCTTCACCGCGGCGCCGTTCCCGGACGCCACGGTGCGCCAGGACGGCACGATCCAGCCGCTGCCGATCACCGCATTCCTGCTCGGCACGGTCTGGCACACGACGCCGTCGCTCGATCTCTACGCCTATGCCGGCCTCGAGAAGACCAAGCCGACGTTCTCCAATGTCGGCACGGTGCCGTTCGGCTACGGCAATCCGCTCTACAACAATCTCGGCTGCAACATCGAGAACTCGCCGGCCGCGACCTGCAACGGCAACACCTCGGAGGTCAGGCAATACACCGCCGGCTTCTATGACACGATCTTCAAGGGCGATTACGGGGCGATCAAGGCCGGCATCCAGTACTCCTACAACCAGCGCTTCGCCTTCGCAGGTGTCGGCGGCGCGCCGAGGACCGACGACCACATCATCATGTCGCAGATCCGCTACTACCCGTTCTCGCCGTAGCAACGGAGAGCGCGCGCAGGGCCGTCAAAGGAGACCGCACATGAGGATCGTGAGCAGAAAGGAGAGGGCCATGATCGCTCGCGAGTTGCTGATGGTCAGCCGCGCCGCGCATGTGCTGCAGCGAACCGGCCTGGCGATGGCCGGCGCCATGGGCGGCACCTTCGTTGCCGCCCAGCTCGCGAGGGGGCACATCGCATTCTTCGGTACGCTGGCCTTCATCGCGACGACGATCGTGATCGGTGCCGTCGGCTTCTATCTCGGCATCGATGTTCCGCGGCCGCCGATGCGCGCCACCGGGCGCATCGATGCCGTCGAGCTCATGAGCGCTGGCGGCATCTTCCTCGCCGCGCTGGCTGCGCTGGTGTCGGTCTACGGCATCATCTTCGACGAGATTCCGCCGCGGGCCTGGGAGTTCGTGATCGGCTCGTGGTGGTTCGGCGGCATTGTCATGCTGGCAACCGCCGGCCTGCTCGGTCGCCGGCGGCCAACGCAGAAGGTTGCCGCGATGTCGGCGGGGCCGATCCGGGATCAACGGTTGCGACGGTGAGCGTGCCCTGCTGCGCCAATCTGTCCCGTAGCTGCGACCCGCCGATACGATACCCTCACCGAAAAATCGGGGAGGAACCAGAATGCCAGCGAAGATTAGCCGCCGTCACCTCATCACGGCCGGTGCTGCGGCGGCCGCGATGCCTTGGCTGTCGCGCGGGGCCTCGGCGCAGGGCGCGTGGCCGTCGCGGCAGATCCGCATGATCTGCAGCTACCCGGCCGGCGGACAGACCGACCTCCTGGCGCGCGCCTTCGGCGAGTTCATCGCGAGGCAGGTCGGGCAAACCGTCGTCATCGAGAACAAGGCCGGCGCGTCCGGTTCGATCGGCGCCGCGGAAGTCGCGCGCTCAGCGCCCGACGGGCACACTATCCTGTGCTCGATCTCGACTACCTATGTGATGAACCGGGCGATGATGAAGAACCCCGGCTACGACATGGACAAGGATCTGACCTTGGTCAGCGTCATTCCGGGCGGCGGGTTGCTGCTGGTCGCGAGCCCGAAACTCGGCGTCAAGACGCTCGCGGAATTCGTCGCGTATGCGCGCAGCAGCGGCAAGGTGAACTTCGGCACCTACAGCGCGGGCTCCGCCCCGCACATGACGATCAACGAGCTCAACAAGCAATACGGCCTCAACATCGAGCCGATCCATTATCGCGGTGAAGCGCCGATGTGGACGGGCTTGGCGGAAGGCACGCTCGATGTTGCGATGGGCAGCTACACCGCGGCGCAGACCGTGCTGCAAAGTGGCCGCGGCGTCGTCTTCGCCGTGCACGCGAAGAAGGTTGATGCGATCCCCGAGATCAAGACGCTGCCCGAACAGGGCACGACATCGAAATTCTTCACCGTGAGCGGCTTCTCCGGCTGGGCCTTGCCGAAGGCGACGCCGCAGCCGATCGTCGATCGGCTCGCCGAGCTCTGCGTCGCCGCCAACAACGATCCGAGGGTGAAGGAGGTGCTCGCGACCTTCGTGCTCGAGCCCGCAATCGGCTTCAAGGACAGCAATGCGCTCTATCAGCGCGAATTGCCGGTCTGGATGGAGGCCGCGCAATCGCTCGGCCTGCCGCCGGCGTAAGTCGTTCGGAATTGTAGGATGGGTAGAGCGCAGCGAAACCCATCGATCACACTCGCTGCGCCAATGATGGGTTTCGCTGCGCTCTACCCATCCTACGGTGCTGCGACGACGCCGTGTGTTTGATATCTTGAATCGAGAACCATCCTCATCGTCGTCCCGGCGAAGGCCGAGACCCATTACCCCAAATCGCAATTGTTGTGCGACGCTGGGACCACGATCCCCGTTCGCAAGCAAATGCGGTGGTTATGGGTCCTGGCTTTCGTCAGGACGACGATGTGGGGAAAGCTGCGTGCCCGACTGCTACTTCTGCAAATTCGCGTGCGGACGGCCGAAGTCGGGCGCGGCGGAGTCCTGGCCGGTCTCGACGATGCCGCGGCGGATGGCGCGGGTACGGGTGAAGTGGTCGAACAGCGCTTCGCCGTCGCCGCGGCGGATCGCGCGGGTCAGCTTCGACAGATCCTCGGTGAAGGTGCCGAGCATCTCGAGCACGGCGTCCTTGTTGGCGAGGAACACGTCGCGCCACATCGTCGGGTCCGAGGCCGCGATGCGGGTGAAGTCGCGGAAACCGCCGGCGGAGAACTTGATGACCTCGGATTCCGTCACCTGCGCCAGCTCGTCGGCGGTGCCGACGATGGTGTAGGCGATCAGATGCGGCAGATGGCTGGTGATCGCGAGCACGAGGTCATGATGATCCGGCGTCATGATCTCGACCTTGGCGCCGAGCGCGGCCCAGAACGCGCGCAGCCGGTCGGTCGCGGCGGGATCGGCGCCTTCCGGCGGCGTCAGGATGCACCAGCGGTTGATGAACAGCTCGGCGAAGCCGGAATCCGGACCGGAGTTCTCGGTGCCGGCGACCGGATGCGCGGGGACGAAATGCACGCCTTCAGGCAGATGCGGCGCCATGTCCTTGACGACGGCGCCCTTCACCGAGCCGACGTCGGAGACGATGGCGCCGGGCTTGAGATGAGCGGCGATCTCGGCCGCGACCGGGCCGCAGGCGCCGACGGGGATGCAGAGGATGACGAGATCGGCATCCCTGACGGCCTCGACATTGGTTGCGACGACGCGGTCGACGATGCCGAGCTCGGCGACCCGCGCGCGCGTCTTCTCCGAGCGCGCGGTGGTCACGATCTCGCCGACGAGGCCCTGCGCGCGCGCGCCGCGCGCAATCGAGCCGCCGATCAGCCCGAAGCCGATCAGCGCGATGCGGTTGAAAAGCGGAGCCGTGGTCACGTCGTCACTTTCCGGTTCCGGCCAGGAAGTCGCGCAGCCCCTCGACCACGAGGCGGTTGGCTTCCTCGGTGCCAATGGTCATGCGCAGCGCATGCGGCAGCTTGTAATTGTTGAGCGCGCGCAGCACGAGGCCGCGTCGCGTCAGATAGGCGTCGGCTTCGGCGGCGGTCCTGCCCTTGTCGGTCGGGAAGTGGATCAGCACGAAATTGGCGACGCTCGGCGTCACCTTGAGGCCGAGCTTGCCGATCTCCTCGGTCAGCCAGTTGCGCCATTGTTCGGTGTGGGTCCGCGACATCTGCACGTGCGCAGTGTCCTCGATCGCCGCCACCGCCGCCAGCATCGCAGGGGTCGTGACGTTGAACGGGCCGCGGATCCGGTTGCAGGCATCGACGATATGCGCCGGGCCGAACATCCAGCCGACCCGCAGCGCGGCGAGGCCGTGGATCTTGGAGAAGGTGTGCGTCACCACCGTGTTGTCGGTGGTCGCGACCAGCTCGATGCCGAGCTCGTAGTCGTTGCGCGAGACGTAGTCGGCGTAAGCCGCGTCGAGCACCAGCAGCACATTTGAGGGCAAGGCGGCACGGAGCCGCTTGACCTCGTCGAACGGGATGTAGGTGCCGGTCGGATTGTTCGGGTTGGCGAGCCAGACCAGTTTTGTGCGCGGCGTCACCACCTTGAGGATGGCGTCGACATCGGCGGTGAAATTGCTTTCGGCCGCGATCACGTTCCTGGCGCCGTTCGCCATGGTGGCGATCGGGTAGACCAGGAAGCCGTGGGTGGTCGAGATCGCCTCGTCGCCGGGCGCGAGATAGGTGTGCGCCAGCAGATTGAGGATCTCGTCGGAGCCGGCGCCGCAGATGATGCGGTCGGGATCGAGGCCGTAGGCGCGGCCGATCGCCTCGCGCAGCACACGCGAGGTGCCCTCCGGATAGTCCTCGAGATGGTCAGCCGCGGCCTTGTAGGCCGCGATCGCCTGCGGCGACGGCCCGAACGGCGTCTCGTTGGCGGACAGCTTGAACACCTTGCGGCCCGGTTCCGGCACCGGGCTCTTGCCGGGTGTGTAGGGCGCAATATCGAGAATGCCGGGGTTCGGCACAGGGCGGGACATCATCTACTCCGATGGGCGGACGGGCCGATGCTTAATCTAGCTCTTGGCCGATCCGTTAGAGGGCACCGTATAGCGCGTTGCGTGGCTGCCGACGAGGGCCGAAGAGCGCACCGAGGCGCCGGCCTTGATCAAGGCGAGCTTGATGGCCTCGAAACCCTTGCTCTCAGGGCCTTGCCCGGCGACCGAGACCAGCAGCGCCGCGCCGTCGAAGGCGGTGTCGGGGACCGCCACGATCTCGGCGAGCGGCGCCAGCGCGCGGGCGACGTCGGCGTTCCAGCCGGAGACGCGCACGCTCCAGGTCTGCACCTCCGTCACCATGGCGTCGTCGGCGACCCGCGAGATCAGGAACACCGGCAGCGCGGCGGGATGGTCGGCGCGTTCGAGGAACGGCAGCCGCGCGATGATCTTCGGCGCGCCATCGGCCTCCAGCGCATTCCACCACGGCGTGCGGCTCGCGATCGCGGAGACCAGCGCGAGATCGCCCTTCGATTTCGCCGCCGCCTCGACCGCGGCCTGGGCGCTGAAATGCGAGACGTAGGGCACCACGAAGCCGAAGTGAAACCGCGCCGAGTCGCGCATCGCCTGCTCGCCGACGGAGACATCGGCATGCACGGCGAATGGCGCCTGCACATAGGTGAAGGTCGAGATGATGACCCGCCAGATGCCCTCGATGGTGTCGAGCGGCAGGATGCCGCGATGGCGCTGCACCAGCTCGCGCATCATGCTGGCCTCGCGCGCCGGACGGAACGCCGAGCCCACCTCCTGGGTCTTCTTGACCTGGATCAGGCGGTCGATGATGTCGCCGCGCGCCATCAGCAGGCGGTGAACCTGTTCGTCGATCGCATCGATCTCCTTGCGCAGCTCCTGCAGCGTAGGCGGCGACGGGGGTGGGTTGGACATGCTCTCAAACCTTGTCGTCCGAGCGGCCCGATGCCGCGTCAGACAGGGCTCCTGATTAGGAAAGACGGCCACCGAAAGCAAAGAGAAACGTCGCAGCCGTGCGTTGCGCAATCGGTTAACCAATCAGCCGGCGATGCGGCTGGCTTGACGTCGGGAGACCTCGGGACTAGGTTTCGGCTACTCCGTGGTCATTTGAGCCGGCCGGCTTGCAGCCACGTTAAACAACTCGCTAAACAGGCCGGGGACAGTCAGCTCCCGGCCGAACCTTTGTTCAGGCCGGGTTTTTTATGGCCTGAGGTCCGCTGAGGCCCTCCCGCGCGAGGGCAGGGTCGCCTAGATGAGCAACGTGCGTCCGATACCGAGCCCGCAAACCCAGAGCGATGATCGCGCCCATGAGGCCGATCATCCGTCGTCATTGGTGGCGAAGTTCGGCATGGATCAGCCGCTGAGGCTCGACTGCGGCATCGATCTCGCACCGTTCCAGATCGCCTATCAGACCTATGGCGAGCTCAATGCCGACAAGTCCAATGCGATCCTGATCTGCCATGCGCTGACCGGCGATCAGCACGTCAACAACACCCATCCCGTCACCGGCAAGCCCGGCTGGTGGGACACCATGGTCGGCGCCGGCAGGCCGATCGATCCCGAGAAATACTTCATCATCTGCTCCAACGTGATCGGCGGCTGCATGGGCTCGACGGGCCCTGCGTCGCTCAACCCCGCGACCGGCAAAGTGTGGGGGCTCGATTTCCCGATCATCACCATCCCCGACATGGTGCGCGCGCAGGCGATGCTGATCGACCGGCTCGGCATCACGACGCTGTTCTGCGTGGTCGGCGGCTCGATGGGCGGCATGCAGGTGCTGCAATGGACCGCGGCCTATCCGGAGCGCGTGTTCGCGACGCTCGCGATCGCCTGCTCGACCCGTCACTCGGCGCAGAACATCGCGTTCCACGAGCTCGGCCGCCAGGCCGTGATGGCCGATCCGGACTGGCGCGGCGGCCGCTATGTCGACGAGGACACCCATCCGCATCGCGGCCTGGCGGTGGCCCGGATGGCCGCGCACATCACCTATCTCTCGGACGCGGCGCTGCATCGCAAGTTCGGGCGGCGGATGCAGGACCGCGAGCTGCCGACCTTCTCGTTCGACGCGGACTTCCAGGTCGAGAGCTACCTGCGCTACCAGGGCTCGTCCTTTGTCGAGCGCTTCGACGCCAACTCCTATCTCTATCTGACGCGTGCAATGGACTATTTCGATATCGCGGCCGACCATAACGGCGTGCTGGCGAAGGCGTTCGCCGGCATCAAGACCCGGTTCTGCGTGGTGTCGTTCACCAGCGACTGGCTGTTTCCGACCTCGGAATCGCGCGCGCTGGTGCACGCGCTGAACGCGTCGAGCGCGCGGGTGTCGTTCGCCGAGATCGAGACCGACAGGGGACACGATGCTTTCCTGCTCGACGTGCCCGAATTCCTCGACATTTCCCGCGCTTTCCTGCTGGCCGCAGGCAAAGCGCGCGGACTGAAGGATGACGGCCGGTCATGAGCATGCAGCAGACATTGCCGTTGCCCGGTGTCGCGCCGGAGCGGACCGGCGGCGGCTATCGCAGGGATCATCTTTTGGTCGCCGAGATGGTGCGGCCGGGCTCGCGCGTGCTCGACGTCGGCTGCGGCGACGGCGAATTGCTGCAGCTCCTGGAGAGCCGCGGCATCGACGGCCGCGGCATCGAATTGTCGCGCGAGGGCGTCAATGGCTGCGTCGCCAAGGGGCTCGCGGTGGTGCAGGGCGATGCCGACACCGACCTCGTCAACTATCCCGATGATGCGTTCGACTATGTGATCCTGTCGCAGACCCTGCAGGCGACGCGACAGCCGAAGGTCGTGCTGGAGAATCTCCTGCGGATCGGCCAGCGCGCCATCGTCTCGTTCCCGAATTTCGGGTTCTGGAAGATGCGGCTGCAGCTCCTGATCGGCGGTCACATGCCGCGCACCGAGAATCTGCCCGCGAGCTGGTACGACACGGCCAACATCCATTTCTGCACCATCAAGGATTTCGTGCAGCTCTGCGAGGAGATCAACGTCAAGATGGAGCGCGCGGTGGCGCTCGATCTCTACGGCCGCCCGGTGCCGCTCAACCTGCCATGGTGGGTGTGGAACATGTTCGGCGAGCAGGGCGTGTTCCTGCTCAGTCGGGGCGGGGGCAAGTGACGCCACCTTTGGCGTCATTCCGGGGCGATGCGTAGCATCGAGCCCGGAATCCATTTATCCACGAACTCTGCGGCCCAATGGATTCCGGGCTCTCGCTTCGCGAGCCCTGGAATGACGGCCTACACCACCGCCGCCACCAGCGACCGCGGATCGCGCGCCGGCCAGCGGCCGGCCTCGACCAGCGCGATGAAGCGTTCCACCATCTCGTTGAACAGCGCCGGCTCCTCGAGATTGAGCACGTGGCCCGACTTCGGGAAGAACGACAGCCCGGCGGCCGGCAGATGCTGCTTCAGGAACAGGCTCGGCGCGATGCAATTGTCGTCCTCGTCGCCGCACAGGATCAGCGCCGGCGTCGGCACGCGTTTGATGGCATCGGTCATGGTGTAGATCGAGGGCCTCGCGCCCTGAAAGCTGCGCATCGTGTTGGCCGAGCCCTTGGCGTCGTGGCGCGCCAGCGCGGCATAGAAATCGGCGTGGCCGCGCGGATCCTTGATCAGGAACGGAATCCGGCTCGGCGCCTCCCGCGTCACCTTGGCGACCTCGACCGCGCCGATCGCCTCGTATTGCTCGGCATTGGCGCGGCATTGCGCGCGGAACGCATCGAGATTCTCGAGGCTTGAGCCGGAGCCGACCGCGGCGAGCGTCATCGACAGCGCGCGCTCAGGCGCGTTGAGCGCGACCTGCAGCGACGAATAGGAGCCCATCGAAAGGCCGACGAAATGCGCTTTCGCGATGCCGAGATGATCGAGCACCGCGAGCGCATCGGTGTAGAAATGCTTGTAAGTGTAGACGTCGGCGTTCGGCGGCACGTCCGACGGCGTGTAGCCGCGCGCGGAATAGGCGATGCAGCGGTGGGCGCGCGCGAAGTAGCGCAGCTGCGGTTCCCAATTGGTGTGATCAGCTGCGAACTCGTGCAGGAAGATGATCGGGGTCCCGCTGCCTGCCTCCTCGAAATGCAGCCGGACATGATCTTTCGTCGTGGCGTAGGGCATTGAAATTCTCCTCTCGTTGGCCACCCCCAGACTTGCAATTAATTTCCGCGGCGGCAATGCGGCAGTTCTGACTATTTTCGTCATGGAATTTGCGCGGAATGACCCAGAAATCGTTTTGGTGCCGTCACACCAAATCCTGCTCCCGCCACATCCCGACTTTCAAACCCACCGCCGCGTTTCGCAGGGAACGCGACGGGGAAGTGGGGGCGTTACAGAGGATCTCGTGAAGTATGGTTCAGTTGCTTGCGTATCGCCGGTCGCTTCGAGTTTTGGCGCTGGCTCTGTGTTCGCTCACCCTCGCCGTCATTTCGGTTTCTTCGGCATCGGCTCGTCCGCACCATCAGCGTCACGCGTATTCGGCTCATGCCGGCCATCACGCGCGGCATTCCGCCCATCATCACCACCGGCACACCGCGCGGCTGTCGCGCGCCGAGCGTCGCGCCCGGATGCAGGCGGGCGGTTCTGGCGAGGCCAATGCCGCCGCAATACCCGCTGCGTCGAACATTGAGGCGAGCGCGACAGGCGGCTTCGGCTCATCCGGCATCGTCGACACGGCGCGCCGCTATCTCGGCGGTGGCAACCCGACCGGCCGCTCCAGCCTATGGTGTGCACGCTTCATGAACATGGTGCTGCAGCAGACCGGTCATCGCGGCACCGGGTCCGACATGGCGAGTTCGTTCGCCAAATACGGCACGCGCGTCTCGGGGCCGCAGGTCGGCGCGATCGCCGTGATGGGCCGCCGCGGCGGCGGCCATGTCGGCATCATCACCGGCGTCGACGCCAGGGGCAATCCGATCATGATCTCGGGCAACAGCAGTCACCGCGTCCGCGAGGCGCCGGTCTCGCGCGGCCGGATCTATGCCTATGTGATGCCGACGAACTGAGGCGGCACTCTCCACCTCTCCCCGGGAATGCGGGGAGCGGTGGCAATTCGTTCGGCTTCACTTCCCGTGCTCCTTCGCCTCGATAGTGTCGACGTTGGTGGCCTCGAGGTTGCTCAAGGGAACTTCGACCGCGGCGGGCTGATACCAGGCGAATTGCGAGAAGTAGTTTGCCAGCACCTGATCCTTGAAGAACCGGCCATGCCGCGCGAAAATCTCGTTTCGCGCGACGCGCAGCTCGATCGCCGACATGTCCTTGAGATCGGCGTCACCGAGAAATCGCCGGTCGGAATCGGGAAACAGAAAGCCGTCATGTGCCTTGGCGCGCTGGGTGACGGAGGCCGGAACGGCGGGCGGGGTCGTGCGCCCGACGGTGGCCTGATCATCCTGTCCGCCCGACTTCACCACCGTATGTTCGAACGCGGGCCCGACGGTCCAGACCGCCAGCGCCAACGCGGCGGCGGCAACGCCTGCGCCGTACTTCCAGTAGCGCCTGATCGGCGAAACCTGACGCAGCGGCGATCGCCCGGCTTCGTTCAGGACCTCGTTGATCGTGTCGATCAGGCGGGTCATGTGCATGCGAAAGTCCTGGCCCGAATCGACCCGGGCAGCGTTGCAGAAGTGCAGGAAGCGAAGCGATTCCGGCAGCTCGGCCGCCTCCGGCATGGTTGCGCCGTTCACCAGCAGCGGCAGCAGCGTCTTGTTGTGCTTCAACGCCGTCTCGATCTCGAAACGCACGGAATCGGCGGGGTCCTCCAGACGCGTGGGTTTCCCGTCATCGCTCCTGCCGATCCAGTGCGGACCGATCACGGCGATGACGACGTCGCAGGCGACGATGGCCTTGGCGATCCGATCGACGAAGTTCGCGCCGGTACGAATGCTGTTGACGTCGAAGAAGACGGATCGCTCACCGTACTTCTCGATCAAATGGTCTGCGATGCGGCCCGCTGTGTCCTGATCGACCCGCCGGTACGAAACCATGATCATGCTCATGGCGACCCCGTGCAATCAATTTCGACAAATTTGCTGCAATTCAATATGTCGAGTGAAGTCTATTGCACGCAACCAAGCATTGCAATGCGCCGCGCGCCTATGCAGTCATCAAGGAATATGGAACCCGGCGTGACCTATTGCGGTTCCGCGGCAATCGTGTCGCCGATGGCCGCGCCGCCATCGCTGATGATCTCGGCGTAAATGCCGCATTCGTTGTTGCCGAAGCGCTGCATCAGCGTGTTCGGGACCGAGAGGTCGCGCGCGCCGGTCTCGGGATCGACATTGACCGCGGCACAACGTGTGATCCGCTTCACAACTTTTGCCCGCGCACTGCCGATCGCAATGGTCTGGTCGAGCAGGCTGGCCTCATGCCAGGCCGGCCAGCCCTCGACATAGAGGTTGGCGCGAAAGCGCAGCGGATGCACCGGCGCCTGCACCATCTCCTCGATCGCCCGCAGGCTCGCCAGGTTGATGATCGAGACCACCTTGCGCGGCACGTCGGAGAAACTGTGCCCGGGGCTCACCAGCACCTTGGGCGGGCCCTTGATCTGGCCGGCATGACGATCGGCGAAATAGCGCTCGATCGCCGCACGCCCGGCCTCCGTCTCGAGATCGCCCTGGGCCACCATCGCGCCGTCCCGGCGCAGCGTCAGCACGTGGCTGTCGTCGTCGAAATGGGCGCGCAGCGGCGCCAGCCACTCGTCCCGCTGCAGCATCAGGAAATGCGGCTTCGCCAGCCATGTCGGCGCCGAGGGATCGAAACCGCTCGGCCCGTTCTCGATCGCGTAGCGGCGATCGGAGCGCAGCGTCTCGCCAACCTTGAGATCGGCGCGGGGCAGCGGCTCGGGCGTCAGGCCCTTGACGGGATAGCGAAAGATGCCGGTGATCGTGGCGGAGGAGGCGCGTGTGTTGTCCATCCGCTCGCTCTAGCCTGTTTGGCCGGCGAGGAGAACCACCGCCAATGCGAAGGCTGCTAGTCGGGCCGCGATGCTCCCGGCGCATCCAGCACGCGCTGCATGAAGACGAGTTCGAGCCAGCGGCCGAACTTGCGCCCGACCTCCGGCATCCGCGCGACCTCGACAAAGCCGGCTTGGGCGTGCAGCCGCAGCGAGGCCGGATTGCCGCCGTCGATACCTGCGATCATGACGTGCTTGCCCAGCGCGTTCGCCGCAGCCACCAGCTCATCGACGATGACGCGGCCAAGGCCGCGGCCGCGATGATCGACGTGGATGTAGACGCTGTGCTCGACGCTGTAGCGGTAACCGGGGAAGGCCCGGAAATCGCCGAAGGTGCCGTAGCCGAGCACCACAGGCCCTTCGGCCGCGACCAGCACCGGGTAGCCCAGCGCCAGCCGGGCCTTCATCCAGGCCAACCGCTCGGCCTCGGTATCCTGCTTCTCCGTCCAGATCGCGTTCGAGTTGACGACCGCCTCATTGAAGATCGCGGTGATGGCGGGGATGTCCTGCTCGGTGGCGGGGCGGATCATCATTGGTCTTCCTCGACAAGCCTCTTGAACGAACCCCATCGTCTACTATATAAGACGATATGTCAATTATAGAAGACAATGCCGATGAAGCGCTCGGGCGGCGGGTTCGCGCTGAACGGGAGGGCCGCGGCTGGTCGCTGGCGGAACTCGCCGGGCGGGCAGGCGTGTCCAAGGCCATGCTGAGCAAGATCGAGCGGGCGGAGGCGAGCCCGACGGCGGCGACGCTGTCGCGGATCGCCACGGCCTATGGCCTGACCATGGCCGCGCTGTTCGAGGTTGCCTCGCACAGTTCCCGCCTGCAGCGGGCCAAGGATCAGCCGGTGTGGCGCGATCCCAAGGCGGCCTATCTGCGGCGGCAGGTGTTCCTGCATCCGGCCAATCCGCTGGAGCTGGTCGAGGTCGAGCTGCCTGCCAACCAGGAAGCCGGCTTTCCTGCCAGCGCCTATCACCTGATCCGCCAGGTGGTCTGGGTGATCAGCGGCCGCCTCGTCTTGATGGAGGGGACGGAGCGCCACGAGCTCGCTGCGGGTGACCGCGTCGAGCTCGGGCCGCCGTCGGACATCGTCTTCCGCAATGAGACTGCTCAGCCCTGCCGCTACCTTGTCGCCATCGCGCGGCGCTGAGATTCACCGGGCGAAATCGCAGAGAGGCTCTTCCGTTTCGGAACCAAGTGCCCACATCTGCGGCAAGCCTGAAAAATGATGGCGACGACCAGAGGCTGGTTGAGGAACGTCAACGCGGCCCGCGGAAACCCAATGAAGATGCCGTTGTCATGCCTGAAGGGGTGGTGACGGCAGGCCGAGGGAAAACGAATGAACATTGAGAAGTACACCGAGCGCTCGCGCGGATTCATCCAGTCTGCCCAGTCGCTCGCCATGCGCGACGGTCACCAGCAATTCTCACCCTTGCATCTGTTGAAGGTGCTGCTGGACGACAATGAGGGGCTCGCCGGCGGTCTGATCGACCGCGCCGGCGGCAATTCCAGAGCGATCCTGAAGGCGACCGAAGAGGCGCTGAACAAGCTGCCGAAAGTCTCGGGCGGTGGTGCCGGGCAGGTCTACCTGTCGCCGGAACTGGCGCGTGCCTTCGATGCGGCCGAGAAAGCTGCCGACAAGGCCGGTGACAGCTTCGTCACCGTCGAGCGGCTGCTGCTCGGGCTCACGCTCGAGAAGGGCAGCGAGGCGGCCTCCATCCTCAGCAAGGGCGGCGTCACGGCGCAGAACCTGAACGCGGCGATCGAAGCGCTGCGCAAGGGCCGCACCGCTGACAGCGCGACCGCCGAGAACGCCTATGACGCGCTGAAGAAATATGCCCGCGACCTGACCCAGGCGGCGCGCGACGGCAAGCTCGATCCGGTGATCGGCCGCGACGAGGAGATCCGTCGCACCATCCAGGTGCTGTCGCGGCGAACCAAGAACAATCCCGTCCTGATCGGTGAGCCCGGCGTCGGCAAGACCGCGATCGTCGAGGGCCTGGCGCTGCGCATCCTCAACGGCGACGTGCCGGAGAGCCTGAAGGACAAGAAGCTGCTGTCGCTCGACATGGGCGCCTTGATCGCCGGCGCGAAATATCGCGGCGAGTTCGAGGAGCGGCTGAAATCCGTGCTGCAGGAGGTCTCGACCGCCGAGGGCGGCATCATCCTGTTCATCGACGAGATGCACACGCTGATCGGCGCCGGCAAGGCCGACGGCGCGATGGACGCGTCCAACCTGTTGAAGCCGGCGCTGGCGCGCGGCGAGCTGCACTGTATCGGTGCGACCACGCTCGACGAGTACCGCAAGCACGTCGAGAAGGATGCGGCGCTGGCCCGCCGCTTCCAGCCGATCTATGTCAGCGAGCCGACGGTCGAGGACACCATCTCGATCCTGCGTGGCCTCAAGGACAAATACGAGCAGCACCACGGCGTGCGCATCACCGACTCCGCGTTGGTGGCCGCGACCACGCTGTCGAACCGCTACATCACCGACCGCTTCCTGCCCGACAAGGCCATCGATCTGATGGACGAGGCGGCGGCGCGGCTGAAGATGCAGGTCGATTCCAAGCCGGAAGAACTCGATTCGCTGGATCGCGACATCATCCGGCTGAAGATCGAGCAGGAGGCGCTGAAGAAGGAGAACGACGCCGGCTCGAAGAGCCGTCTGCAGACGCTGGAGAAGGAGCTCGCCGGGCTCGAGGAGCGGTCGGCGGCGCTGACGGCGCGCTGGAGCGCGGAGAAGAACAAGCTCTCCAACGCCCAGAAGCTGAAGAGCGAACTCGATGCGCTCCGCGTCGAGCTGGCCAATGCGCAGCGTCGCGGCGAATTCCAGAAGGCGGGCGAACTGGCCTATGGCCGGATCCCCGAGCTGGAGCGGAAGCTTGCGGATATCGAGGCGAGCGAAAGCAAGCATGGCGGCGGCGAGATGATGGAGGAGGCGGTCACCGCCAACCACATCGCGCAGGTCGTCTCGCGCTGGACCGGCGTGCCGGTCGACAAGATGCTCGAGGGCGAGAAGGACAAGCTCCTGAAAATGGAGGACAGTCTCGCCAAGCGCGTCGTCGGTCAGGCCGAAGCGGTGCGTGCGGTGGCAACCGCCGTGCGCCGTGCCCGTGCGGGCCTGCAGGATCCGAACCGGCCGACCGGCTCGTTCATGTTCTTGGGCCCGACCGGCGTCGGCAAGACCGAACTCACAAAAGCGCTCGCCGCTGACCTGTTCAACGACGAGACCGCGATGGTCCGGCTCGACATGTCCGAGTTCATGGAGAAGCACTCGGTCTCGCGGCTGATCGGCGCGCCTCCCGGCTATGTCGGCTACGACGAGGGTGGTGCACTGACCGAAGCCGTGCGGCGCCGGCCCTACCAGGTCGTGCTGTTCGACGAGATCGAGAAGGCGCATCCCGACGTCTTCAACGTGCTGCTGCAGGTGCTCGACGACGGCCGCCTGACCGATGGTCAGGGCCGCACCGTCGACTTCCGCAACACGCTGATCATCATGACCTCGAACCTCGGTTCGGAATTCCTGGTGAATCAGCCGGAAGGCGAGGACACCGCGGCGGTCCGCGACCAGGTGATGGGCGTCGTGCGGGCGCATTTCAGGCCGGAATTCCTGAACCGGATCGACGAGATCATCCTGTTCCATCGCCTGCAGAAGAGCGAGATGGGGCGCATCGTCGAGATCCAGTTCGCGCGGCTCACCAGGCTGCTCGAGGATCGCAAGATCGAGCTCACGCTCGATCCGAAGGCGCGGGATTGGCTCGCGGAGAAGGGTTGGGATCCGGCTTACGGCGCCCGCCCCTTGAAGCGGGTGATCCAGCGCAGCGTGCAGGATCCGCTGGCCGAGATGATCCTCGCCGGCGAGGTCAAGGACGGCGATCGCGTGCTGATTTCGGAGAAGGGCAATGTGCTGACCTTCAACGGTCAGGTGCCCAAGACCGCCGAGATCGTGCAGTTCGATGCTCCGGTCTCGAAGCGCAAGCTGAACTGAGCGCGACTAGCGCAACAATGGAGGCCCTCTCCGCATGCCGCGGGGAGGGCCTCGCCCTGTGGATCACTCCTGATGGGCGGACTGATCAGCGGTTGGTGATGGAGCGGGTCTGCGACGTCGAGCTCGTGGCATCCGAGACGATGCGCGAGCTGCCGCGGCTCGCCATCTGGGCTTCGATCTTGTCGCGGGCCTGTTCGAAGCTCGCCAGCATCGGACCTTCGAGCGATCGGCCGCGCGGCAGTTTCACACGCATCGGGTCGACGAATCGGCCGTTGACCAGGATTTCGTAGTGGACGTGCGGGCCGGTCGACTGGCCGGTCGAGCCGACGAAGCCGATCACCTGGCCCTGTCGCACCTTCTTGCCGATCTCCATGCCCTTGGCGAAGGCCGACATGTGGCCGTAGGCCGTCTCGTAGCCATTGGAGTGCTTCATACGGATATATTTGCCGTAGCCGCCCTCGTATCCGACCTTCTCGAGCACGCCGTTGCCGGATGCGAAGATCGGCGTGCCGTAGGCGGTGGCCCAGTCGACGCCGGTATGCATCTTCACGTAGCCGAGGATCGGGTGGCGGCGGCCGCCGAAGCCCGAACGCATGATCGCGTTGTTGACCGGCTTGCGCACCAGGAACTTCTTCGCGCTCTTGCCGGTCTCGTCATAGTAGTCGACGAGGCCGTCATCCGAGCTCTGGAAGCGATAGTATTTCTTGGTTTCGCCGCCGACGGTCAGCGCGGCGTAGAGCACTTCGGTCTTTTCGGTGCTGGTGACGCCTTCGTCCTCGCCGGCAAAGAACACGTCGAACGAGTCGCCGGGCTGGACCTTGCGCTGGAAATCGACGTCATAGGAGTAGATCTTGACCATGTCCTCGATGACGGTCGGCGGCACCTTGTTGCGCAGCGCGGTCTCGTAAATGCTCTGATAGAGCCGCACGCCGCTGCCATCATCCTCGTCGTCGTCGCTGGAATTGTCGGCGGTGTCGGTCGTGGTGTTCATGCTCTGCACGTCGACGGCGACGTATTTGCCGAGATCGGACAGCGCGGCGACGGCTTCGACCACGGCATCGTTGGCGACGATGACGCGATAGGGCTGCAGCCTGACATTCGGTCCGGGAGCTGCCGGCGCCATCAGGATCCGCACCTTCTGGCCTTCCTTCAGGCCGCCGTCGCGGCCGCGCGGGCCGAGCGTTGCGGCAATCGCCTTCGCCTCGTCTGGCGTCGCGCCCTGATCGCGCAGGATCGAGGTGATGCTGTCGCCCTTCTTGACGAGGTGAACCCGTTCGCCGACCGGATTGCCGCCGGTGACCTGCTCCTTGGTCTTCGGCAGCAGCGTGACGTTTTCCGGCACGACGCGGGTCTCGAAGCCCGCATAGGGATCGGAGGTGTTGCCCTCGGTGGCGTAGGCCATCCTGATATCGGGGCCGGCGCCGGTGGCATCGGCCGCGGCATTGGCGAGTGAGGCGTAGCGCACGGAATTGCCGGAGCCGCGCCAGTTGGCGGCGTCGCGGACCCGCATCAGGATGTCGTCGAGTGCGACGACCGCGGCCAGCTTGGCTTTCGGCAGCACGGCTCCGAGATCCTTGGTGACGAAGGAGACCTCGGCGTCGGGTTCGGCGGACGCCGCCGCATTCGGATCCTCGGCCGCAGCCGGCGTGTCGGAGCCGACATCGGTCAACAGACGCTGCGCGTTGAACGCCGGTATCTTGGACGACAGATCGCTCGTGGTCATCGAGAGATTGCCGGAAATCCGGATGAAGGGCCGCACCCGCATCACGTCGCGATTGCCGACGCGGGTCACGGTCGACACGCGCACCAGGCTGCGGGAGGCTGACGATTCGCTCGGCGGCGGCAGGCGGTCGCCCTTATGCAGGCTGACGACGCGATCGTTGCCGGTGAAGGCGCCGCGCAGCGCGCCTTCGACGCGCTCCGGCACCTTGGCGAAGGTCATCTCGCCATCGAGCGACGCAAAAACGGCGCCGCCGATCAGAGCTGCGCCACAGAGACCGGTGAGAATGGTGCCGCTGAACCATTGAACGGAGACACGGCGGCGATCGATCACCGCGGCCTCGGTGCCGTCGACTGAAAGCGGCGGTTCGTGACCGAGATCGATCATCCCGGTCTCGCGCCCAATGCCGCTTCCGCGTGACGCCCGTTGGCTCAACCCGATATCCCCCCAAATTCCAGCAACTGCGATCGTCCTCTGCTCGTCCTCGTCGCCACCTTGATCCCCTGAAGCGGAATCTCGGCAGTATGGCGAGCCACACGCATCGAAGTCGAGAAGACGATGGCCATTCGCTGGCCGCACTCTCGAACGTCAATGGTGTGCAGATCTCTCGATATTGCTCGGCCGTGTAGGGAAGAGGCGACGGGTTCTCGAAGAATTCGCCTGGTCCCCCAGAAAAACCACCCGTGCCCCCACAGGTTACGAGCGGTTCAGTGCTTGTCTTATAGCCAGAACGTCGCAGGATTGTGGCTCAAGTGCGGCATTTGGGATGGAAAAGTTTCCTGCAGCAGGTTGGTGCTGCCGCCCCGCCTCGAGCGGCCTGGAACCCGTTCCGAGGGGCCTGACGGGCGCTTCGGCGCCAAACTTTTTTTCAAGTTTTTTACCACGCGGGTCGGGTGGCGAATTTTTACCACCGACCTAAGTCACGGAAAGAATGAGAATTTCTTCGCACTGCTCAAGCGATTTCGGCGTACGACGTTTTGTTGACAATGGCCGTTGACAATCCCGAGGGGGGCGGACTATAAACCAACCACTGAGCGCGGCGCCGCCGGGTCACTGACCAAGGCGAGCGAACGCGCCTCTGATGCTCCTCACTTAGATGAGTGACACAACAACCGACATAAATCGGTTGAGGTTCACTGTCTGCCGGTGAAGGGTAGAACCACCCTCTAAGGGTGTGGGGTCGTCGGATCCCGGGCTGTTTGACAAGTGAAGATGAAGAAAGAGAAACGTGGACGGCGGAGTCCTTGCGTCTCTCGGAATACTCGAAAGCTTCGGCTTTTGACTTCTGGGAGTGGACGAAAGACTTCGGCGGTACACGTTTCAAAGGTTACACCATCGCTGCCAACGATGTGAATCGCGGGCGGCTCGTTGACTTCGGTCGACGAAGAATGGTGGGACCTCGTCAAACGTTGTGATCAGCCGGTTCAAAGGTTTCAAGTCCAACTTGAGAGTTTGATCCTGGCTCAGAGCGAACGCTGGCGGCAGGCTTAACACATGCAAGTCGAGCGGGCATAGCAATATGTCAGCGGCAGACGGGTGAGTAACGCGTGGGAACGTACCTTTTGGTTCGGAACAACACAGGGAAACTTGTGCTAATACCGGATAAGCCCTTACGGGGAAAGATTTATCGCCGAAAGATCGGCCCGCGTCTGATTAGCTAGTTGGTGAGGTAATGGCTCACCAAGGCGACGATCAGTAGCTGGTCTGAGAGGATGATCAGCCACATTGGGACTGAGACACGGCCCAAACTCCTACGGGAGGCAGCAGTGGGGAATATTGGACAATGGGCGCAAGCCTGATCCAGCCATGCCGCGTGAGTGATGAAGGCCCTAGGGTTGTAAAGCTCTTTTGTGCGGGAAGATAATGACGGTACCGCAAGAATAAGCCCCGGCTAACTTCGTGCCAGCAGCCGCGGTAATACGAAGGGGGCTAGCGTTGCTCGGAATCACTGGGCGTAAAGGGTGCGTAGGCGGGTCTTTAAGTCAGGGGTGAAATCCTGGAGCTCAACTCCAGAACTGCCTTTGATACTGAAGATCTTGAGTTCGGGAGAGGTGAGTGGAACTGCGAGTGTAGAGGTGAAATTCGTAGATATTCGCAAGAACACCAGTGGCGAAGGCGGCTCACTGGCCCGATACTGACGCTGAGGCACGAAAGCGTGGGGAGCAAACAGGATTAGATACCCTGGTAGTCCACGCCGTAAACGATGAATGCCAGCCGTTAGTGGGTTTACTCACTAGTGGCGCAGCTAACGCTTTAAGCATTCCGCCTGGGGAGTACGGTCGCAAGATTAAAACTCAAAGGAATTGACGGGGGCCCGCACAAGCGGTGGAGCATGTGGTTTAATTCGACGCAACGCGCAGAACCTTACCAGCCCTTGACATCCCGGTCGCGGACTCCAGAGACGGAGTTCTTCAGTTCGGCTGGACCGGAGACAGGTGCTGCATGGCTGTCGTCAGCTCGTGTCGTGAGATGTTGGGTTAAGTCCCGCAACGAGCGCAACCCCCGTCCTTAGTTGCTACCATTTAGTTGAGCACTCTAAGGAGACTGCCGGTGATAAGCCGCGAGGAAGGTGGGGATGACGTCAAGTCCTCATGGCCCTTACGGGCTGGGCTACACACGTGCTACAATGGCGGTGACAATGGGATGCTAAGGGGCGACCCTTCGCAAATCTCAAAAAGCCGTCTCAGTTCGGATTGGGCTCTGCAACTCGAGCCCATGAAGTTGGAATCGCTAGTAATCGTGGATCAGCACGCCACGGTGAATACGTTCCCGGGCCTTGTACACACCGCCCGTCACACCATGGGAGTTGGTTTTACCTGAAGACGGTGCGCTAACCGAAAGGGGGCAGCCGGCCACGGTAGGGTCAGCGACTGGGGTGAAGTCGTAACAAGGTAGCCGTAGGGGAACCTGCGGCTGGATCACCTCCTTTCTAAGGATGATCCTTCAGCGAGCTCACGCTCACTATCGGATCGTTTTAGAAACATTCAGGGGCCAACAATTTCAGGATTGTTGAGCTCCATCGGCGGGATTTCGCCGTCTTCGTTTCTCTTTCTTCGCGGACGAACACGCGCCAGGGGCTGAGCGCTGTGCGATGCATCGACTTCACGTCGGATGCGCGCCGGCATGTCTCTCGTGTTAGGGGCTTGTAGCTCAGTTGGTTAGAGCGCGCGCTTGATAAGCGTGAGGTCGGAAGTTCAAGTCTTCCCAGGCCCACCACGCTTCGCCGTCGGCTACGCGTGGCGCGGCCACGTAGCAGACGAAGCGAAGTGTGCCCGGCATAGCCCAAAGGGCGACGGCGGGCTCAATGTGAGCATTCGTCTTCTGGTACGGGGCCATAGCTCAGCTGGGAGAGCGCGTGCTTTGCAAGCATGAGGTCGTCGGTTCGATCCCGTCTGGCTCCACCAGATGGAATTGAAGCTCGAGAATGCGCCCTGCTTAAGAAGCTCTGTTCAAATTCGTCCGCGAAACATCACTTCGCACTCATTGGTCCGGATGGACGGTGACGTGCGTGTTTTCTGACATCGTAAAGAGGAGATCGATCCGAGTTTGGATCCAGCGAAGCAATTCGCGGGTACCATTCCTAATCTCCAGATCGTTTTCGGCGCTCGCGCATCGCAGCTCATCGCAAGATGAGTGAGATGAGCGAGTTGTAAAACGATCTTTGTAGCGAAGCTTGACCGCCTCGCTATCGGGCCGATCTTACGAAGCAAGCTGGTCTTTCTAGTCAATGTCCGGCTGCACATAGCGCTCATCGAGGGCGTGCGCCGCAAGGCAATTGTGCAGACAACATTCTGCCGAGTGTGTGGACATTGATAATGAGAGCAATCAAGTGCCTTAAGGGTGTTCGGTGGATGCCTTGGCGCTGAGAGGCGATGAAGGACGTGCTACGCTGCGATAAGCCGTGGGGAGCTGCGAAGAAGCTTTGATCCACGGATTTCCGAATGGGGAAACCCACCTTCGATAGCCGGAACTCCAAGACCTTGTGTTTTGGGGTTCGACCAGAAATGGAAGAAATCAGACCGCGAGGTTTTGGATTTCCGGTTATCAAGAGAAGGTATGAGACTTCCGAATAAAATAGGAGGTTTTAAGCGAACCCAGGGAACTGAAACATCTAAGTACCTGGAGGAAAGGACATCAATCGAGACTCCGTTAGTAGTGGCGAGCGAACGCGGACCAGGCCAGTGATACATCAAAGACAATCGGAACCAGTCAGGAAAGCTGGGCCTCAGAGGGTGATAGCCCCGTACGAGTAATGCGATGATGTATCCACGAGTAAGGCGGGACACGTGTAATCCTGTCTGAACACGGGGGGACCACCCTCCAAGCCTAAGTACTCCTCAGCGACCGATAGTGAACCAGTACCGTGAGGGAAAGGTGAAAAGCACCCCGACGAGGGGAGTGAAATAGACCTGAAACCGGACACCTACAAACAGATGGAGCCCAAGATACGTTCTGGGTGACATCGTACCTTTTGTATTATGGGCCAGCGACTTAATTTAACGAGCAAGCTTAAGCCGATAGGCGAAGGCGCAGCGAAAGCGAGTCTGAATAGGGCGTCAAGTTCGTTGTATTAGACCCGAAACCTAGTGATCTAGCCATGAGCAGGTTGAAGGTGAGGTAACACTCACTGGAGGACCGAACGGGTGCCTGTTGAAAAAGGCTCCGATGACTTGTGGTTAGGGGTGAAAGGCCAATCAAACTGGGAAATAGCTGGTTCTCCGCGAAAGATATTTAGGTATCGCCTCGGATGAATGCCTCAGGGGGTAGAGCACTGGATGGGCTAGGGGGACTTACCGTCTTACCAAACCCAACCAAACTCCGAATACCTGAGAGCAATATCCGGGAGTCACACGGCGGGTGCTAACGTCCGTCGTGGAGAGGGAAACAACCCGGACCTACAGCTAAGGCCCCTAATTCGTGGCTAAGTGGGAAAGGATGTGGAAATCCCAAAACAACCAGGAGGTTGGCTTAGAAGCAGCCATCCTTTAAAGAAAGCGTAACAGCTCACTGGTCTAAATAAGGGTTTCTGC
>QQTW01000012.1_pt1:0-102500 | contig 216537 bp, 180 predicted proteins | sample 1904831 | NCBI WGS metagenome assembly QQTW01 (sample SAMN09435610, study PRJNA476489) | Subsurface metagenome, whole genome shotgun sequencing project. | reverse complement strand
TGTGATCATTCGGCCACGATTGCCCGTCATCGTCTACGACCAAAGTTCATGGGCCGTTCATTTCGATTTCCGTACCCATTCCACTCAAGAAGCTCGGCAAACTGCCCCAACAAGGAGACTTCCATGCGTGAGATCGTCCGTCCCGTAACTGCTGCGCTCGGCGTCGCGTGTCTTGCGCTCGCGATGACCGCAGCGTCGAGCAGCGGCGCATTCGCGCAGGCCAAGCAGCAGCAGCAGCAGCAGATGGCACCGGCGGCGAAGCCCGCGCAAGCTGCACCTCCTGCGCAGGCCGCCGCTCCCGCACAGGATCAGGCCCCGCCGATCAAGCAGATCGCGCTCACCGACAAGCAGGTCGACGGCGCGATCGCCGCGGCGAAGGAAATGGACCCGATCACCGCCAAGCTGTCCCAGGACGCCAAGCCCGATCCGAAGGTCGTTGCCCAGCTCGAGGCCATCGCCAAGAAGAACGGTTTTGCCAGCTACGACGAGTACAACAGCGTCGTCGACAACATCTCGCTGGTGCTCGGCGGCTTCGATCCGCAGACCAAGAAATATGTCGGCCCCGAGGCCGTCGTGAAGGCGCAGATCGCCCAGGTCCAGGCCGACAAGAAGATGTCGGCCAAGGACAAGAAGGACGCGCTGGCCGACCTCAACGAAGCCCTGAAATCGCCGCCGCCCGCGGTCGAGAACAAGGGCAACATCGATATCGTGACCAAGAGCTACGACAAGCTGATGGAAGAGTTCGGCGGCAGCGACGACAACTGAGCCGTTCTCGTCCGAATCGAACCGAAAAAAGAGCCCCGGAGAATTTCTCCGGGGCTTTTTTAATGCGGAACGGGTTCGGTGCAGCGACGCGCGTGCATCCGCATCCTGAAACCATCAAACGAGAGCCCGGCGATCCGGCCCGGGGCCGGCGAATCGATGCTGAAGGTCTCATCCGATACCCGTGCGACGGGCTGCGGGCCCTTCGGCGATCTGCTACGCAGGCAGTGAGGGACGGGAGTTCAAGGACATGGCCAACAAGAAAGTCGTGGTCGCCGGCGCCACCGGCCTGGTCGGCAGCGCCGCCTTGCGGCACTTCGGTGCATCCGATGATTGCGAGCGCATCGCGCTGTCGCGCCGCAAGCCGCGCGATCTCTACGGCGCGCGGCACGTGCCGATCGATCTCACCAGCGCCGAGGATTGCCGCCGCGCCGCGGCCGAGCTCGGCGGTGCAACCCATCTGATCTATGCCGCACTCTATGAGGCGCCGAGCCTGGTCGATGGCTGGCGCGACGCCGGGCAGATCGAGACCAACGACCGCATGCTGCGCAATTTGATGGGCGCGCTCGAACCCGCAGCGCCAGCTCTCAAGCACGTCGCGCTGCTGCAGGGCACCAAGGCCTATGGCGTGCATGTCCGGCCGCTGACGGTGCCGGCGCGCGAGGGCCGCTCGGAAATGTACGAGCAGCCGAATTTCTATTGGGTGCAGGAGAATTTCCTGCGTGAGTTGCAGAGGGGCAAGAGCTGGCACTGGAGCATCCTGCGTCCCGTGCTGATCATCGGCGAAGCCATGGGCGGCGCGATGGACCTGATCCCGCCGCTCGGCGTCTATGCGGCGGTGCTGCGCGCGCAGGGCAGGCCGCTCGATTATCCCGGCGGTGCGCCACGCGTGGCGCAGGCGGTCGACGTCGATCTGCTGGCGCGCGCGATCGCCTGGTCGGGCGATGCCGCGGCCGGGCGCAACGAAGCGTTCAACGTCACCAATGGCGACGTCTTCACCTGGGAGAACATCTGGCCGGCGATCGCGGATGCGCTCGACATGACGCCGGGCGCGCATGTGCCGTTGTCGCTGGCGAAGGAGTATCCGAAATGGATTCCGCTCTGGGACGAGCTGCGCAGGACGCACGATCTGATCGCGCCTGGCCTCGAGGAGTTCGTCGGCCTGTCGTTCCAGTATGCCGATTACAGCATGCGCCATGGGCAGACCGAATCCGGTCCGCCGTCGATCGTGTCGACGGTCAAGATCAACCAGGCCGGCTTCACCGAGATGATGGATACCGAGGTGATGTTCCGGAAGTGGTTCAAGCTGGCGAAGGCGAGCCGGTTGTTGCCGTAGTTGGTCGGTGCGCGCTCTCTCTTCTCCCTCGCCCCGCTCTTGCGGGGAGAGGGTTGGGGTGAGGGGCTTCCATCCGGTGAGCACTTCGCCGCTTGTTGAGCAGCGTGCCTCGCCCCTCACCCGGATCGCATCTGCGATGCGATCCGACCTCTCCCCGCAAAGAGCGGGGAGAGGTGAAGAGCTGAGTGAAAGAGAGCGCTACCGCGAAAACGCGCGCTCCATCGCCTTGCGGGTCTTGATCGTGTCGTTCGCCTCATCGACCTCGACGTCGTTCCAGCGCACCACGGCGCCATGGGCGACGTCGTTCTTCAGCTTGACGCGATGCGCGAGCCCGATCGGCAGTGCGCCGGCGGCGAGGCTGGCGGAGGCGGGCATCAATTTGCCCCACACCGTGTAGCCGCCTTCGCCGTCGAGCATCTCGCCGGCGCGCAGATTGCGTTTGGCCACCGCTGCGACGTCGCCGCGGAAGCCGCGCGGCTGGCCGGTCGGCTCATTGCGCAGCGCCGCCGACAGCACCGAAATGTTCAGCTCGAGCCCGATCAGGTGATAGGGCTTGTACATCGCCGCATAGCGCCCGGATGCGTCAGTCTTGAGGCCGTACTGCCTGAAGCAATCGGCGGCATAGTCGTTCGGCGCTTCCAGCACGACGTAGACGCCCCAACGCAGATCGCGGAACACCGGGCGGCCGTCGCGCTCCAGCGACGACACCACCTCGACGATGCCGGATTTCTCCAGCACGCCGCCCTTGTCGCGCGGCCGCATCACATGCGGCAGATCGTCGACGCCGCACGGCGGAAACAACAATCCCTCCGACGGCACGTCGAGCGTGCAGGCGTTGGCGATCGCCGCCATCTCGATCGCGGATTTGGTGCCGTCGAGGAAGGAGTTGAACATCTGCGGATTCATGCCGGCGGATTGCGCCTCGCCCGCGGTGAGCCCGTAATGCTGCCACACGCCCTCCGGCGTCACGTCGTGATAGGCCGGCAGATATTTGGTGCCCTTGCCGGCGGCGACGACGTGGAAGCCGGTGGCGCGCGCCCAGTCGACCATTTCCGCGGTCAGCGCCGGCTGGTCGCCATAGGCGAGCGAATAGACCACGCCGGCCTTGCGCGCCTCTTCGGCGAGCAGCGGGCCGGCCAGCACGTCGGCCTCGACATTGACCATCACGACATGCTTGCCGGCCGCGATGGCCGCGCGGGCATGGCGGATGCCGACGGCGGGATTGCCGGTCGCTTCGACCACGACATCGAATGCGCCGCCGGCGATCGCGCGCGCGCCATCGTCGGTGAAGGTGGTCGCGCTAATCCGCGCGTCGTCCCAGCCGACGGTGCGGCACGCCTCGCGGGCACGCTCGCGGTCGAGATCGACAATCACGGGCACCTCGAGCCCCGGCGTATGCGGCACCTGCGACAGGAACATCGAGCCGAATTTTCCGGCGCCGATCAGGACGACGCGCACCGGCTTGCCGGCGGCGGCGCGGGTTTTGAGGAGGTGATGCAGGTTCATGATGCTTGTTACCGATGGTGTGGTCGCGCAGGACGCGACAAATTCAGAATTCGTCATTCCGGGGCGCGACAAAGTCGCGAGCCCGGAATCCATCTCACAACAAGTGCGCGGTCAAATGGATTCCGGGCTCGCCGCTGCGCGTTGCCCCGGAATGACAGTTGCGCGTTTACTCCGCCGCCTGCCGCGGCGCACGGGCGAGCCGCAGCAGCGCGTCGTCGGCGACCGTCTGGATCGGCGTGAAGTCGCGATGCGCGATGTAGTCCGGCCGCGTCGGGGTGCGGATGTAGTTCGAGACCGCGTTCAGCGTCAAATAGACGATCTTGCGCGGATAGGGCGTGATGTTGCCGCTCGACCCATGCACCAGATTGCCGTGGAACATCAGCATGCCGCCGGGCTTGCCGGTCGGCGCGACGATGCCGCCCTGCTTGACGAGGCGGGTCACCGTCTCCTCGTCCAGCGTCCACAGCGGATAGGACGTGGTTTCGAGATCGTGCGAGGCCTTGAGGTCGCCCGCGGTCTGGCTCTGCGGCACCAGCATCAGCGGGCCGTTGATCGGCATCACCTCGTCGAGGAAGATCGCGATGTTCATCGCGCGCGGCTCCGGCATGCCGTCGTCGCGCTTCCAGGTGCCGTAATCCTGGTGCCACTGCCAGACGTCGCCGGTGAAGGCCGCCTTGGCGTTGATCTTGAACTGGTGCATGTAGACCTTCTCGCCGAACAGCTGCTCGATCGGGTCGATCATGCGCGGATGCGCGCCGAGGATGCCGAACGCCTCGTTGTAGAGATGCGCGGCGAAGGCGGTGCGCGGCGCGCCGCTCTTCTCGCGCCACACCTCGGGGCGGTTGGCGTCATAGATCGCGACCGCCTCGCGGGCGAGGAAATCGACCTCTTCCTGGCTGAACAGCTCGGGCAGGAACAGCCAGCCTTCGCGATGGAAAAATTCGACCTGCTCTTGGGTCAGTTTCATGGTGCTTTCCTCCCTTGATTATTGGTCTTCGTTCTTGCGGCGCCGTCAGGTTCGGGTTCACGCCGCCACGTCGGTCGCTCTCAATCTCTCTTCGGTCATCCGTCCAGCCGTCTGCGCATGCGCCAGCGCGGCAGCCTCCGCGGCGGCGGCATTGCCGGAAAAAATCTGCGCGGCGATGGTCTCGTGCTCGGTCCAGGCACTGTCGCGGTAATCGAGTTCGGCGAGCACGGTCGCCATCGAGCGGCGCATATGCGGCCATTGCGGCGCGATCATCTCCTCGATCGCGGAATTGCCGGCGAGCCGATAGATCGCGCTGTGGAAGTCGACATCGAGCGCGATCAGGCGCGCCAGCGGTGCGTGGTCATCGATCGCGCGCCCGGCTTCGAGCGCGCTCTCGAGCTGCGCGCGGGCCGCGGCATCCTCCTTCACGCGCGTCGCGGCAAGCCGCGCCGCGAGCGCGTCGATCGCACCGCGCACTTCATAGAGCTCGCGAATGCGCTGCGGATCGAGCTGCGTCACCTCGAAGCCGCGCTTGCCGCTTTCCGCGACCAGGCCCTGGCGATGCAGCAGATGCAGCGCGTGCGAGATCGGCTGACGCGAGACGCCGAGCCGATCGGCCAGCTCGTTCTGGGTAATGCGCTGCCCGGGCAGCAGCGTGCGGTCGATGATCGCCTCGAGCAACCGCCCGTAGACTTGGTCGATGAGGTTCGGAAGCGGGTCCAACGGGATCATGCCGGCTGTCCAATTCGGAATACAGAATTCCGTATTCGGAAACAGACTACTGCCGGTTGTGCGTCCGGTCAAGGCTCCAGGTGATTGGGTCTAAGCGTTTGAAAGTGAGAAACTTTCCTGCGGCTTGAACGTGCCAGACGTTCTCACCGGGTCTGGCGCCCAGTCAACCTCGAGCTACTGTGCATGGGGTTGTTTTCGATATTTTGGCAATCCGCCTCCCGCAAGTGACGGTTGGGGGAGAGGGGGTGCCCCAGTGCCGGCGGATGATTAGCTAAGTGAGGCGAGCGCATGGGTTGGGCTCCCTCCCCCCTTGCGGGGGAGGGTGGGGAGAGGGGGGGGGGGCCCGGGCGCTGGCCTAAAAGATCGGTGCTACCGTCTCAGCGCCATTGCCGCTGATCTCGCCCCGCTACTTCGCCTTGCCCAGCTCCATCAGCATCCGCGTCATCAGATAGAGCCGCGGCACGATCGAGTTGGTGTCGATGTATTCGTCGCGCGCGTGATAGCCCCAGCCGGCGAGCCCGAAGCTCTCGACGACCACCGCCTTGCCGCTGCGCGCGGCGTATCCGGCATCGGTCGCGCCGCCGGTCATCTCCGCGATATCCAGCGTGCGGTCGAGCTCGGCGTAGATCGCCTGTCCCTGCTTGGCGAGCGCGCGGCCGCGATCGTCAGCGACGAAGGGCGGGCGGCCCGCGGCGACCTTCACCGTTACCTCGGTGTCCGCGATCAGCCTGTCCTTCACCTTCTCGTCGAGCGCCGCCTGCAGCTTCTGCACGCCGTCCGGAATGGTGAGGCGGATGTCGGCACCGGCAGAGGCATGATCGGGGATCTGGTTGCGCACGGTGCCGGCCGTCGCGGTGGTCCAGTTCAGCTGCGTGCCCGGAATCGATTTCGCGACGTCCTGGGTCTGCAGCAATTGATGCGCGAGCTCGATCAGCGCGTTGCGGCCGAGCTGCGGCGCGGCGCCGGCATGCGAGGCCTTGCCCTTCACGTCCAGCGTGCCGGTCGCGGTGCCGCTGGCGCCGAGCAGCAGGCTTTCATTCTTGGCCACCGGCGGTGCGACCGTCGGCTCGCAGGACAGCACCACGTCGTGCTGGTCGGCGAGCTCGGCGATGATCTCGCCGGAGCCGATCGAGCCGACCTCTTCATCCGGATTGAACGACACCGTGAGCTTGGCGTAGTCGCGCCAGCCGGCATCGTTCAGGATCTTCAGGGAATGCAGGATGACGGCGATGCCGCCCTTGTCGTCGGCAATGCCGGGTCCATAGATCTTGTTGCCGTCGACCTTGTAGGGCTGGGTGTCGAGGATGCCGTGCTCGTAGACCGTGTCCATATGCGCGATCAGCATCAGCTTCCTGCTGCCGGTGCCTTCGAAGGTGCCGATCACCATATCGGCGCCGGCGCCCTTGGTGGTCTTGCGGCGCTCGGTCTTGGCGCCAAGCGCCTTGAGCCGCGCCTCGGTGTAGTCGGCCATCTTCTTCAGGCCTTCGACATCGCCGGAGCCCGACTCGATCAGCACCATGTCGTGCAGGCTTTCGATCACCGCCGGTTGGGCCTGTTCGGCGGCCGCGCGCAGCTTTTCATCCGCGGCGGCAAGGGCGTGGGACGAGGCGAGGGCGAGCGAAAGCAGACCGGCCGACGCGAGCAATTTGACGGATAATTTCATGATTGTCCTCCCAGGCATGAGCGGAAGGAGACACTAACGCATGATCCGGAAAAGTGCGAACAGGCGGACGATACCTCGCCCCGCAAGCGACGAGGTTCGTGCGCGCGGGCGGTCAGCTTGCCAGAAACTCCAGCACGATCTCGCAATAGCGCTGCGGGGCCTGCTCGAACATCGGATGCGTGGTGCCCGGGATCATCTCGGTGCGTGATCCCCGCACGTTTGCGGCGAGGGCGTGCAGCACCTTCGGCAGCACGCCCTTGGTGTTGGCGCCGCCGATTAACAGCGTCGGCGTCCTGATCGCCTCTGCATCGGCCTTCGAGAAGGGCGGTCGCTGGTCGCGGGTCTGGCCGATCAGCGTGGTCGCGTTGTCGCGCAACAGCTGCTTGGAGGTCGCCGGAATCCGTTTCCAGGCACCGGGACCTTCGAGCGCATCCATGAAGATCTGCAGGCCGCCGTCGATGTCGCCCTTGGCGATTTCCGCGGCGCATGCCGCGAAACGTGCCGCCAGCGGCGAGGGGCCCGGCTTGAAGTCGGGATCAAGGCTCTCGTCGAGCTCGCCGCCGGGCTCGGCCAGGATCAGCCTGCGCAGCAGGTCCGGCCGCCGCTGCGCGGCGCGGAAGCAGATATGCCCGCCGCGGGAATGCCCCATCAGGTCGACCGGTTTGGTATCGAAGGCCTCGATGAAGGCGATCACGTCGTCGACATGCTGCGCGATCGAATAGGTGTCGCCGACGCCGTCCCAATGCTCGGGGAAGAAATGCCGCAGGCTGACCGCGATCACGCGATGGTGGCGGATCAGCGGGCCGAGCACGGCCGACCAGATCCGGAAGTCGCACAGCGAACCATGCACGCAGACCAGCGGCGGCCCCGCTCCGATATCGAGATAGGGCATGTCGAAACCGTTGACGTGGAGGCTGTGCATTTGAAGGGCTCGCGGAGGGCAGGAGATGTTGTTGATTGAGCCCAAGTTCCCACGGAATTCGGGTGGATAGCAACATTCTCCAAGCCTAGATTTCAGATCAACAGCAGGCTTCAGTTTGTGAGCCTAACGAATATCTGGAGTGAGCCATGACCGGCCAGCATTTTGCAATCTTCGAGACCATGATCGGCGCCTGCGGCGTCGTCTGGGGCGAGCATGGCGTTACCGGCGTGCAGCTGCCGATGGGCAACGAAGAGAAGACCCGCAAGCGGATTGCCCAGCGTAACGGCGACCTCACCGAGGCGGCGCCGCCGGCCGAGGTGCAGCACGCGATCGACGGCATGATCGAGCTGCTCGCCGGCAAGCCGAACGATCTCGCCGACATCGTGCTCGATCTCGACGGCGTGCCGGAGTTCAACCGCGGCGTCTACGACATCGCGCGGAAGATTCCGCCGGGCAAGACCGTGACCTATGGCGACATCGCCAAGCAGCTCGGCGGCGTCGAGCTGTCGCGCGACGTCGGCCAGGCGCTCGGCCGCAACCCGTGCCCGATCGTGGTGCCCTGCCACCGGGTGCTGGCGGCGGGCAACAAGCCGGGCGGCTTCTCGGCCAATGGCGGCGTGGTCACCAAGCTGAAGATGCTGCAGATCGAAGGCGCGGCGGTGAACCACACGCCGAGTTTGTTTGATTGAGCGAATGCTCTTCTATCCTCCCCTGGAGGGCGAGAAACGATCCCTCCAGGGTTGAGTGGTTGCGAGTTCGCCGCGAATTCAGCTCACCTCACGCCGTCTCGCACACAAACCCATTCCCCTTCCGCCTGATCTTGCCGACCGATGGCGAGGGGAAGTGCGCGGGACAGCACAGCGTGTCGGTGTCGCAATAGCGCTCGAGGAAGCTGCGACGTGTCTTCGCCGCCTGCGCCGGGTCGACGTCGAATTTCGGCGACAGTTCCGGATAGAGCGTCTGGATCGGCGAGTGCATCAAATCGCCGGCAAACACCGCGTCGTCCTTGCCGCGACCGAAGGTGAAGGCGAGATGGCCCGGCGTGTGGCCGGGCGTCGGCAGGATGCGCATGTGGTCGCCGATCGCGAAATCATTGCCGACCAGCTCGGCCCGCTTGGCTTCGACCACCGGCAGCACGCTGTCGACGAATGGCGGGACTTCCGCCTTGGCATTGGTCTCGGTCCAGTAGTCGAACTCGGTCTTGTCGAACACATAGCGCGCGTTCGGGAAGGTCGGCACCCAGCGGCCGTTCTCGAGCCGCGTATTCCAGCCGACATGGTCGACATGCAGATGCGTGCACATCACGTAGTCGATGTCGCCGACCGAGAAGCCGGCGGACGCAAGGCCGCGCAGATAGCTGTCGTCGGTCTTCATGTTCCAGCTCGGCCGACCCGGCCGCGGCTTGTGATTGCCGATGCAGCTGTCGATCAGGATGGTGTGGTGCGGCGTCTTCACGACGTAGGACTGGAACGCAAGGATCAACGTGTCGCTGTCGTCGAGCGCCCGGGCCGCTTTCATCCAGGCTCGGTTCTCCGCAAGCAGCTCCGGTGTCAGTTCGGGCAACATGTCTTGCGCAGGCAGGAACTTGCCTTCCTCCTCCACGATGCGATGAATGGTGAGATCGCCGGCCGCAAATTTCAGGCTCATGGGTGATTCCTTGGCGTTAGCGTTTTCGAGCGAAGTGGAGTCCGGTTCGCGTGAAGAAAACGCGTAGAAAAGGGTCAGTGCGCGTCGCGCACGGCGGGAATGATGATGTTGGCAAGGATGTCCATCGCCGCAAGCCCTTCCTTGGGCTGGCCGTACTGGGCTGCCGTCGTCATCATCACAAGATCGAGATCGGGCACGACGATGATGCGTTGACCGCCCCAGCCAAAGGCGCCGACCCATTTCACTTCCTTGCCGTCGGACAGCGAGCGGCCCATCCACCACTGATAGCCATAGAACAGCGTGCCGCCGAAATAGCCGACGGCCTGGAAGCGCGGCACGATCGATTGCGCGATCCACTCGGCCGAGATGATCTGCTGTCCGTTCCATTTCCCGCCATTGAGCAAGAGCTGGCCGATTTTCGCGGCATCGCGCGGCCGCAAGCGGAGGCCGGCAGCGGCGGCAATCTTGCCGTTCTTCGGATAGGTCTTCCACTCAAGATCGGTGATGCCGAGCGGCTGGAACAGCGTCTCCCGCGCGAAGGCTTCGAGCGGTTTGCCGGAGACCTGTTCAATGATGTTGCCGAGCAGATCCGTGCCGCCGCCATTGTAGGTCCAGAGCGTGTCCGGCGACGCTGCGATCGGCTTGGCCAGGACATAGCCGATCGGATCGGCATCGAAGGCGAGATGCGGCTCGTCGTTGTCGGGATGGGTCCAGGGCAGCGTCTCGTCCCATTTGATGCCTGACGACATCGTCAAGAGATGGCGCAGCGTGATCGCGTCCCATCCGGCCGACTTTACCGACCGGTGTTCGGGGAAGAATTTCACCACGGGCTCGTCAACGCCGGCGATCAGCTTGCGGTCGATGGCGGTGCCGACCAGCAGCGACGTCACGCTCTTCGATGCCGAACGTATGTCGTGCCTGGTCGTCGCCGTGAATTCGGTGCGGCCTTCCTTGTACCCCCATGGCTGGTCGATGCCGGCGAAATATTGCTCGAACACCAGTCTGCCGTGCCGCGCCACAACGACGGAATGCACCTCGCTGCTGCGCAGGCCGAGCCGCGCGGCGATGCCGCACAGCCGCTCGCCATCCATGCCGACGCTGTCGGGTGACGCGATCGGCCAGCCATCGTCGAGCGCGGTCGGCGACCCGCAGGGCTGGTCATGTCCAGCTTTCATGTCGTCGGCCCTCAGTGTGGTGATGGAGGCCGTCAACGCGAGCACGAGGCTCGCGCCGATAAGCAGCAGGCGGGGGAGGCGATGGCGCATCCTCATCCCCCCACCTTGCACGCTATGCCGCTGGCGGCGCGGAAATCTTCACCGACGGCCGCTCCAGCATGCGCTGGTAGAACGCGTCGAGCTTCGGATAGGCCTTGCGCCAGCCGCAATCGGCGAAGCGGAAGTCGGCGTAGCCGAGCACGCAGACGAGGCCGATCTGCGCGATGTCGAACGACGAGCCGTCCAGCACGTCGGGGCGCTGCTCGAATCGCGCCATGCCGGCCCAGGCCCTGTTCCAGTGATCGTCATGCCAAGCCTGCCACAGCGAGCCCTGCGGTCGCACCATCTTCTCGTAACGGCACAGCAGCATGGAATCGAGCATGCCGTTGATCAGCGAATGATCGGTCTTCAGCTTCCAGCGCCGCGGGCCGTAACCCGGGATCAGCCGGCCGCCGCCGATCTCGTTGAGGTATTCGACGATGACGTAGGAATCCAAAATCACGTCGCCATGATCGAGGATCAGTACCGGCAGTTTCTTCAGCGGCGAGATCTTCGAGTATTCCTCGTTGGCCGTGCCCGGTGCGACGCTGGCCGGCACCAGCTCGATCTTGTCGATCAGGCCGAGCTCGATCGCCGCGATGCGCACCTTGCGAGCGAACGGGGAGGCGGGAGAGAAGGTGAGTTTCATGGGAGGCCCCTATGCTGTCGGATTGAACCGTCATTGCGAGCGAAGCAATCCATCTGCCCACACGCGCGGATGAATGGATTGCTTCGTCGCTTCGCTCCTCGCAATGACGGCTGGTGCTAACAGGACCTCAAGCCGCGACGATTTCCTGGCGCTGCTCGCCGAGGCCCTCGATGCCGAGCGTCACGACGTCGCCGACATTGAGGAAGGTCGGCGGCTTCATGCCGAGGCCGACGCCGGGCGGGGTGCCCGTCGTGATGATGTCGCCGGGCAGCAGCGTCATGAACTGCGAAACGTAGGAGATGCATTTCGCCATCGTGAAGATCATGGTCTTGGTCGAGCCGGTCTGGCGGCGCTGGCCGTTGACGTCGAGCCACATCGACAGGTTCTGCACGTCGGCGATTTCATCCTTGGTGACGAGCCAAGGGCCGACCGGTCCGAACGTGTCGTGCGACTTGCCCTTGGTCCATTGTCCGAGCCGCTCGGTCTGGAAGTTGCGCTCGGAGACGTCGTTGCAGACGCAATAGCCGGCGACGTGGTTGAGCGCGTCGGCTTCCGAGACGTACTTGGCGCGGCTGCCGATGATCGCGGCGATCTCGACTTCCCAGTCAAGCTTGGTCGAGCCGCGCGGCTTCTCGACCGCATCGTTCGGGCCGGACAGCGAGGTGTTCGCCTTCATGAAGATGATCGGTTCGGTCGGGATCGCTGCGCCGGTTTCCTTGGCGTGGTCGGAATAGTTCAGGCCGATCGCGACGAACTTCGAGATGCCGGTGACCGGGGCGCCGAAGCGCGGCTTGCCGGAGACGGCGGGCAGGGAGGCGGGATCGAGGGCAGCAAGCTTCTTCAGCGATTCCGGCGCGTAGGCGTCGCCGGTCAGGTCTTTCAGATGGGCCGAGAGGTCGCGCAGCTGGCCGGATTTATCGATCAGACCGGGCTTTTCCGCACCCTTTTCGCCATAACGAACAAGCTTCATGTTGATCACTCCCTACGGTGTCCTGAGGATTGTTGCTGGTATACCTCGACACGCTTCATGGAACAGCGCGGGCGGAAATTCAACCGCTTCACGGTCGCGGCATTGCAGCCATCACCTCCCAGCGTGGCGGCCTTGAACGGTTTGTTCAAATGCCTGTCATGATTGCTGGCGCGGCGCCGCCAGCATCCGTGTGAACATGTCTTCCAGCAGCCGGCATGGCGGCTCCGGATCGCGCGTGCCGGCGACGATCGCATCGTCGGCCACTGCGTGCATTCCGTCGAACACGATCAACGCTGCGCTGCGGGCATCCGGGAAGGCCCAGATGCCGGCCTTCCGGCCATCCTCCAGCACAGCAACGATCTGGGCGATCACGTCGTCCTTTTCCTGCGACTGACGCTGATGATGCGGGAAATCGTGAAACACGACGTCGTGCAGTTCGACATTGGCGAGATAGGTTCCAACCGCGCCACGCAGCCATGCCGACAGCCGCCCAGCATGATCGTCGGGAGCACGCTCGGCGATCGACGCCGCGACGCGGGCGAGGAAGTCCTGCGAGAAGCGTGCGCGCAGGCCGATGATCACGTCGGCCTTGGTCGAGAAGTAATGATAGAAGGTGCCCTTAGCGACGCCGGCTCGGGCGACGATGTCGTCGATCGTGGTGGCCTCGATGCCCTTCGCGATGAACAGGGCGGCTGCCGCCGACATCAGGTCGTCCACCCTGACCTCGGCGGGCTGAGTCCGTCTCCAACGCTGCGCTGCGCCGCGTGGCGCCGCCGTCTGCCGCTTCCCGATCATGCCGTCAGCATCCACCTGCGCCTGATGTCCGATTTTGAATCGCATATTTAGAATGACTTTGAAATAGCTTGGTTATATTGACCGACCGTCAGTCAATACGTATTTGTGCCGCCGTGTCCAACAATCGGCGGCATGCCCATGTCCCTGTCCCGCAAATCCGCGGCCGTTCTTGCGGTCTATCTCGGCACCTGCATGGCAACGGTTGCGATCAGCATCGTCACCGTGGCGCTGCCTGCCATCCAAGCCGGCCTCGGGGCTGAGCTTGCCGGGTTGCAGTGGGTGGTCGGTGCCTACGCGCTGAGCCTGTCCGCCTGCATGCTCTCGGCCGGGCCGATCGGCGATCGCTACGGCCGCAAGCGCGCCTGGCTGTTCGGCGTCGTGCTGTTCACGCTCGGCTCGGCCACCTCCGTGACCGCGCCGTCGCTTGCGGTCCTGATTGCCGGCTGCGCGCTACAGGGCGTTGCCGGCGCGCTGGTCATTCCGGGCGCCTTGTCGATCCTGGCCCAGGCGTTCCCCGATCCGGCCGGACGCGCGCATGCGATCGGCGGCTGGTCGTCCTTCAGCGCCGTGTCGCTCATCCTTGGCCCGATGCTGGGCGGCATCCTGGTCGACACCGTCGATTGGCGGAGCGTGTTCCTGATCAACCTGCCGGTCGGCGCGGTCGCACTCGGCCTCGGACTATACGGCATCGACGAGAGCGCCGATCCCGACCACGCCGAGCTCGATCCGGCCGGCCAAGTCTTGAGCGTCGTGTTTCTCGGCGCGCTGACCTACGCCTTTATCGCCGCCGGCGGTGGCTGGACTGCGCCGGCCACCTTGACGGCCTTCGCCGTCGCGGCAGCTGCGCTGGCGCTGTTCGTCATGGTCGAGCGGCGCGCCGCGCGCCCGTTGGTGCCGGTCGATCTGTTTCGCGATCTCGCCTTCGCGGCGGTGAACTTCGCCTCGTTCGCGCTCGGCTTTTCCGGCTACAGCAGCCTGTTCCCGTTCTCTCTGTTCTTGCAGCAAGCGCAGGGCTGGTCGGCCGCCCAGGCTGGCAGCGGAATCGCGCCGGTGTTTGTCGTCGCGGCGACTGGATCGCTGCTGTTCGGCCGCTGGGCGGCGCGTTTCGGGCTGCGCCGGCTGATGATCGTTGGGTATGTTCTGCTTGGCGTTGCCATGCTCGGCATGAGCTCGTTCACGGAAGCGACGCCCTATGCCGTGATCGCACCACTGTTCGCGCTGCTCGGTGCGGGCCTGGGGCTCTCGGTGCCGGCGACGGGCGCTGCGACCATGGCGGTGGCGCCGCGCGAGCGCAGTGGTATCGCGTCCGCGACGATGAACGCCCTGCGGCAGAGCGGCATGACGATCTCCATCTCCCTGCTCGGCACAGTGCTGGCCACCACCGCAACTGCGTCGCTCACGACCGCCCTGATGAATGCCAAGGTCGGCAACGCGGCTGAACTTGCCTCCATCGCGATCCGGCGTCACGAAATGCCGGGCGGTCTCGGCATAGCACCGGACACCTTTCACGCCATGCTGGCGAGTGCGCTCGCCCGCGGTTTTTCCGCCGCGGCCACGCTGGCCGGTCTGTTCGCGCTGCTGGCGGCGGCAACGCTTGCAGCCGCTGCGTTGCAGGCGCGGCGGACACTGCCGGGATCTGCGTTCGCCAGAAAGTCATGATCACACCTCATCCGCACCAAGGAGTCTCGCCCATGAAATTCTTTCACGAAGCCGAACCCGGCATCTTCATCGCGACCGGCTGCTTGCAGACCGAGCAGGATGGTTGTGACTGGACCGTGGAATATTCCGAGCTGCTGGCCGCGAACCGGCCGCTCGCCGTGATCGTCAACGTCAACGATCAGCCGGAGGTCGCCGCCGGCAAGCCGATGGTGCTGTGGATGAAGGCGCACAAGGCCGAGCTCGGCCGGTTGATCCGGGTCACGGTCTATATCGCTGATGACGACGAGGAACGCGCGGAGCTCGAGCGCAGCCTGCCCGGCCGTGCCAAGGCCTTGCCCTATCCGGCAGCGATCGCGGCCAGCGAGGCCGACGCGCTGTTCCTCGCGCGTGCCAGTCTGAGTTAGCTCAGCTCTCGGGCGCGATGAACCTGAATGCGTCGCCATCGCGCTTGATGTGCCCGGCGTCGAAATGTCCGCCGATCACCAGCGTCGGCGTGTCGGCAAAGCGCGAGAACAGGTCGCGCCGCGTAGCCGCCGATTGCTTCTGGTCGGAATCCGCGGTCGACGACCAGTCGAGATGGTACATCTGGCAGGGATGATGCGCGACGTCGCCGGTCAGCAGCCCTTCCTCTCCGGCCGACTTGATGTGGATGCTCACATGGCCGGGGCTGTGTCCCGGCGTCGGGATCAGCGTGATCTCTTCGGTCAGCCGGTGGTCGCTCGGCACCAGCTCGGCCTTGCCGGCATCCGCGATCGGCTTCACTGAATCGGCGAACACGGCGGCATGCGCCGCATCGTCGCTGTGGTCGCGCCAGTGCTCATACTCGGTCTTGCCGAACACGTAGCGCGCATTGGCGAAGGTCGGCACCCAGTTGCCGCCGGCGAGCTTGGTGTTCCAGCCGACATGGTCGACATGCAGATGCGTGCACAGCACGGTGTCGATGCTGTCGGGGGCAAATCCCGCCGCGGTCAGTTTCTCCAGGAACGGATCGCTGCGGTTGTTCCAGGTCGGCACGTTGCGGCCCTGCTTGTCGTTGCCGAGCCCAGTGTCGACGATGATGCGGTGCTCCGGGGTCTCCACCAGCAGCGAATGGATCGACATTTTCAGCCGGCCGTCCTCATTGGCGAAATGCGGGATCAGCCAGGGCAGGCTCTGGATCTCCTCTCGGCCCGCGAGCGGCAGGATGAAGCGTGTGCTGCCGACGGTCTCGAGTTCGACGACCTTGGTGATTTTGACCTTGCCTACGGTCCAGTGCATGCGGCGTATCCTCGGTTCTTGTTATCTGGCGCAGTCGACGATCACCGTGCCGATCTTGTCGCCCTTCTCGACGGCGAGATGGGCATCGGCGGTCTCGGCAAGCGCGAATTGCCCGGCGATGTTGTGCACGCGGGTGCCCGATTCCAGCCATTTCGTGATGTCGGCCTGCGCGGCGGCGAGCAGCGGCGGCGGCAGCGCGAACAGCACCAGCGAGCGCACCGTGATGCACTTCTCCATCAATTCGCGCACCGGCAGCGTGGGTGTACGGTTGCCGTTGGTGGCGTAGACCGCGATGGTCGAGTTCAGCGCCATGAGTTTCAGCGTGGTCGCGAGGTTGCCGCCGAAATCGACGTCGATGACGCGGTCGACGCCGCGGTTCTCGGTGAACGCCATCACCCTGGAGACGACGTCCTCGGTCCGATAGTTGACGACCATGTCGGCGCCGCCAAGCCGCGCCTCGACGTCTTTGACCTGCGAACTCACGGTCGCGATCACCCGCGCGCCGCCCCACTTCGCCAGTTGCACGGCGTAGTGGCCGACCGCGCCGGCGCCGCCGGTGACCAGTACCGTCTGGCCCGCGACCGGACCGTCGGCAAACAGCGCGCACCATGCCGTCATGCAGGGAATGCCGAGCGTGGCTCCTGCCGCGAACGACACGTCATGTGGCAGCGGCGTCACCAGATAGTCGGCGAGCGTGATGTATTCGGCTGCGGTGCCGAAGGCACGGCCGTTGCGCTGGCCGTTGAACAGCCAGACACGGTCGCCGACGGCAAAGCGCGTCACGCCTTCGCCGATCTGGTCGACGATCCCGGCGCCGTCGCTGTTCGGGATCACGCGGGGAAACTCCATCGCGCGATAATTGCCGCTGCGCCGGCCGACATCGGCCGGATTGACGCCGGAGGCCTCGAGGCGAACCCGGACCTCGCCGGGACCTGCGTCGGGCGTCGGCATCTCGCCGACGGTGAGCACCGTCGGCGCCGCGCCGGTTCGCTCGTACCAGACGGCTCTCATAACGTGCCCGGGAAGGCGCCGCCATCGAGCAGGATGTTCTGCCCGGTGATGAAGCCGGCCTTGTCACCGCACAGGAAGGCGCAGGCATAGCCGAACTCGTCGGGACGGCCGAAGCGGCCGGCGGGGTTCAGATTGGCGCGCTCGCTCAGGACCTGGTCGGCCGAGATGCCGCGCTTCTCGGCCTCGGGCTTGGCGGTGCCGCGCAGGCGGTCGGTGTCGAACGGGCCTGGCAGCAGGCCGTTGATGGTGACGTTGTTGATCACGGTCTTGCGCGACAGGCCGGCGACGAAGCCGGTGAGGCCGGCGCGGGCGCCGTTGGACAGGCCGAGAATCTCGATCGGCGCCTTCACCGCCGCCGAAGTGATGTTGACGATGCGGCCGAACTTGCGCGCCATCATGCCGTCGACGGTCGCCTTGATCAGCTCGATCGGTGTCAGCATGTTGGCGTCGATCGCCTTGATCCAGTCGTCGCGGGTCCAGTTGCGGAAATCGCCGGGCGGCGGGCCGCCGGCATTGTTGATCAAGATGTCCGGTTCAGGGCAGGCCTTGAGCACGGCTTCGCGACCCGCCGGCGTCGTGATGTCGCCGACGATCTCGGTCACGGTGACGGACGGATGCGCCTTGCGGATCTCGTCGGCGGTCTGCTTCAGCGCCTCGGCGCCGCGCGCCGTCAGGGTGACATGCACCCCCTCATTGGCGAGCGCGATCGCGCAGGCGCGGCCCAGTCCCTTGCTCGATGCGCAGACGATGGCACGGCGGCCTTTGATTCCAAGATCCACGAGTTCGCTCCCTGTGATGTCGGGTCGGTTTGTAAAGGTTTGATGGATGCATTCTAGCCAAGCTAGGCAGCGCCGATAAGGGATGTGCAATGCATAAGTGCATGCCGGGCAGGAACAGCCGGGCGAACGCGGCGAGCTAGATGCGCTGCTCGCGCCGCAGCCGCTCGATCGCCATGGTGGCTTCGGGCAGCAGCGACCGGAAGCCGGCCTGTCCGGCCGCGGAGAACCAGGGGCGCAATTGTGATCCGTTGAGGAATTGCGGCTGTCTCGCCAGCGGCACCAGCTGGTCGAACACCAGCACCAGCGTGGTCACGACGAGGCCGACCCTGACGGCGCCAAGCAGCGCGCCGCCGAGTCGGTCGCCGATCCCGATCTCTGCGCCCATCGTGTCGTCGAGCATTGTCCGCGCCATCTTTCCGAGGATGACGCCGATCACGAGGAACAGGCCGAACAGCAGCACGCCGTTGGGCGGAAAGGGCGAGGACGGCAGCGTCGCGATGTGGGGCCCGATCATCGCCAGCGCTGCGACCGCGAGCGGCATCGCAACGAGATAGGCCAGGATGGTGACCGCGCTGCGCAGCAGGCCGGTCGTGAAGCCGGTCACGACCGCAAACAGCAAGCCGATGGTCACGGCGAGGTCGAAGAGGTTCATGGGTAAGGATTTCCTGCCCGATCTCCTACGGTTCCCGGGTTGATGAAACCGGTTTTGCATCAAGGACAATTGTAGCGATCAATCGCCCGCTTCCGGCAACCTGTCGATGTCTGGCCTATTCGATGCCGGTAAAGAAATCATCCTCGTCGCCGACGCTCGCCGTCATTCCGGGGCGCGCGTCAGCGCGAGCCCGGAATCCATTGGGCCGCAGGTTCGGTGGATGAATGGATTCCGGGTTCTCGCCTACGGCGAGCCCCGGAATGACGAAGGAAATCACCCCGCGCGCATCTCTGCCCGGATCATGTCCGCGGCCTTCTCGCCGATCATGATGGTCGGCGCATTGGTGTTGCCGCCGATCAGCGTCGGCATGATCGAGGCATCGACCACGCGCAGGCCCTCGATCCCATGCACGCGCAGCGTCGGATCGACCACCGCGAGCGGATCATTGGTGCCCATCTTGCAGGTGCCGACCGGGTGATAGACGGTGTCCGAGCGCGCCCGCAGGATGCCGCGGATGTCGTCGTCGGTGCGGACATCCGCGGTGAACATGTCCTTCTGCTGCAGCGCGCGCAGCGCCGGCGCGTCGAGCAGCCGCTTCGTCATCTTGAAGCCGGCGACCATGGTCTCGACGTCGCTGTCCTCGCCGAAGAAATTCGGATCGATCGCGGGCGCTGCGAGCGGGTCGGCGCTGTTCAGCCACACGCTGCCGCGGCTTGCCGGGCGCAGCAGGCAGACATGGCAGGAGAAGCCGGTGCCCCAGCGCGGCTTGCGGCCATGGTCTTCCACCATGGCCATGCAGAAATGCAGCTGAATGTCGGGGATGTCGAGGTCAGGCCGCGTCTTCAGGAAGCCGCCGCATTCGGCGACGTTCGAGGTCATCGGGCCGCGCCGCTCGCGCCGGTATTGCCCGATGCCCTTGATGATCCGGCCGATGCCGCCCCACGACAGTCCCGAGAAATAAGGTGCGTCGGAGGCGAAGCCGAACACGAAATCAGGGTGATCCTGCAGGTTCTGTCCGACACCCGGCAGGTGATGCACGCTGGCGATCCCGTGCTTGCCGAGCGCTGCGGCATCGCCGACGCCCGACAGCATCATCAGTTGCGGCGACTGGAACGCGCCGGCCGAGAGGATGACCTCGCGCTTTGCGCGCAGCACCTTCTTCTCCTTGCCTTGCATGTATTCGACGGCGACGGCACGCTTGCCCTCGAAGATGATGCGGGTCGCATGTGCCTGGGTCTCGATGCGCAGATTGGGCCGGCGGCCCATGTGCGGATGGATGTAGCCGCGCGCCGCGCTCCAGCGCTCTCCATTCTTCTGGGTCACCTGATAGATGCCTAATCCTTCCTGTTCGGCGCCGTTGAAATCGTCGCGGATCCGGAACTGCGCCTCGCGCGCGCCCTGCAGGAACATCTCCTTGACCGGATTGTCGGACTGCAGGCCGGTGACGTTGAGCGGCCCGCCCTTGCCGTGATACTCGCCGTCGAGCTCGGTGTTGTTCTCCGAGCGCTTGAAGTAGGGCAGCACGTCGGCGTAGCTCCAGCCGGTATTGCCGAGCGAAGCCCAGTGGTCGTAGTCGGCGCGATGGCCGCGGATGTAGACCATGGCATTGATGGCCGACGAGCCGCCGAGGCCCTTGCCGCGCGGCTGATAGCCGATGCGGCCGTTCAAGCCTTTCTGCGGCACCGTGTCGAACGCCCAGTTGTTGAGCTTGCTCGAGAGCATCAGAATGATGGCGCCGGGCGTGGTCACCACCCAATTGTCGTTCTTTCCGCCGGCATCGAGCATCGCCACCGAGGTCGCCGGATCCTCCGACAACCGCCCTGCCACCGCGCAGCCGCCGGAGCCTCCGCCCACCACCACGAAATCGAATGTGTCAGTCATTCTTGTTTCCCCATGCTTACTTTTATTTGTCATTCCGGGGCGATGCGAAGCATCGAGCCCGGAATCCATCGCGTTGCAGTGACGTGGATGAATGGATTCCGGGCTCGCGCTGCGCGCGTCCCGGAATGACTGCTAAGACAACAACCGCATCAGCTTCTCCAGCCGCGCGACCTTCGCGCCATAGGGCGGATAGAGATCAGCGAGCCGGTTGAAGCGCGAGCGGTAGAACACCGGCTTCAGCTTGGTCAGCGTCCTGAATCCCCATTCGCCGTGATAGGCGCCGCTGCCTGAGGCGCCGACGCCGCCCATTGGCTGATAGGCCTGCGCGAAATGGAACAGGCAGTCATTGACGGTGACGCCACCGGACACCGTGCGCGCCAGCACCGCGTCGCGGGCGGCGTGATCGGTGCCGAACCAGTACAGCGCGAGCGGGCGGTCGCGCTTGTTGATGAAGGCGATCGCTTCCGCTGCGTCGCGGGTACCGACGACCGGCAACACCGGCCCAAAGATCTCTTCCTGCATCACGGTCATGTCGGGCGTCGCATCGACGATGACCGTCGGCGGGAATTTGCGCCGCTCCTTCCACTCGGGATCGTTCGGCGCAGCCGGCTGCATGATGGTCGCGCCCTTCGCGGCGGCGTCGGCGACGAGGGCCTCGAGCCGGGCGTAATGCCGGTCGGAGACGATCGAGCTGTAGTCGGGATTTTTCGGATCGGTGCCGAACATGTGCTGCATGTGGCCCTGCAACCGCATCGCGAACGGCTGCACCGAGGCTTGCGGCACCAGCACGTAGTCGGGCGCGATGCAGGTCTGGCCGGCATTGAGCAGCTTGCCGTAGGCGATGCGTTGCGCGGCCTCGTCGATGTCGGCGGAGCCGTCGACGATCGCGGGCGATTTGCCGCCGAGCTCGAGCGTGACCGGTGTGAGGTTGCGGCCGGCGGCCTCGGCGACCAGCCGGCCGATCCGGGTCGATCCGGTGAAGATCAGATGATCGAACGGCAGCGCGGCAAAGGCTTTCGCGATGTCGTCGTCGATATCGGTGACCGCGAGTTCGGCGGTGTCGAATTTCTTCGCGATCGCCTCCATCAGCAATTCGGAGAACCGCGGCACCAGCTCGCTCGGCTTGATGATGGCGCGGTTGCCGGCTGCGATCGCCGCGACCGCGGGCGCCAGCGTCAGCTGCAGCGGATAATTCCACGGCGCGATGATCCCGACCACGCCGAGCGGCTGCGGGATCAGCCGGTTCTTGGCCGGCGCGAACTGTACCGTGGTCGGGATCCTTTCGGGCGCCATCCAGCCCTTGAGGTGCTTGGCGGCATGCTTGATCTCGCCGAGCACCAGCATGGTCTCTGCGATCGCGGTCTCGACGGTGGAGCGGTGGCCGAAATCGGCCGAGATCGCGGCCGCGAATCGGGCCTCGTTTTCGGTCAGCGCGGCGCGCAGGCGCCGCAGCCGGTCCAGCCGCGCCTGCAAGGTCGGCGCCGGCTCGCTGCGCGACAGCTCGAATTGGCGGTGAAAGGCCTCCTCAAGCGCGTGCAGCCCCGGGCTCTTCAATGGCCGGTCCATCAGCGTTTCCCCTCGGATGACGTTTCCTTGACGGATTTTGTTGGCGCCAAGCTCCGCTTTTACGCACGATCTGGCAAGGCCCGGTTCCCGGCGGTAAATTTGTCAGGAAAACCGGTGATTTGGACGTCACAAAATCCTCAAAAACCCGCATCCGGGGCTTTCCAAACCGGGCACACGTTGATACATACGCCCCGCACCCGACGGCTTCGGCCTGGGTCGCCTTCTCAGGAAGCTCTCCGGACGGATCGATCGGCGCCGTTAGCAGCGTTGGCCGGCAGGTTCGGGCACTCTTTCTGCAAGGCATGCAACGGTTTAACGCGGGGTGGAGCAGCCCGGTAGCTCGTCAGGCTCATAACCTGAAGGTCATAGGTTCAAATCCTATCCCCGCAACCAAGTTCGGACCCAACGGTTCCGATGAAATGGCCCGCATCTCGCGGGCCATTTTTGTTTGGCTCGAGCCTCCCGCTAGACGATGAAATGAAATTCCTGCCAGGCGCTCCACATCATGCCGTCGTTGGCGCGAACCCAGAGGTCGTCAGTCACGGTGCCGCCCTGGAAGGTCGTGCCGGCGAGCTGGGCGGGGCTGACGTTGATAGCGGTGCTGGCGGGCTGCGCGACGCCGCCGATGCTCCAGTGGCCGCTGCCGGCTGACGATGTCGAATCCCAGACTTGATATTGGGTGATGCTGTCCCCGTCGGCGTCGGCGACCGAGAACAGGCTGGTGGCGGCCACGTTCTGGTTGAGGACGGTCGCGTGGAAGTCAGCTGCGGTGACGACAGGAGCATGGTCAAGCGGTGCGTTGACGTGGAATTCTTTCCAGGCCCCCCATGTGAAACCGTCATTGGCCCGCACCCACAGGTCATCCGAACCGGAGCCCGACTGGAACGAGGTGCTCGTCAACTGAGCCGGCGACACATTGATCGCGATGCCGGCGGCCTGCGCCACACCGCCGACCACCCAATGACCGCTGGCGGGATCGCTGGTCGAATCCCAAAGCTGATAGGCGGTGATCGTGTCGCCATCGGCATCGCTGACCGTGAACAGGTTCGACGCGGCGATGTCCTGACCATGCGTGGCGGTCACATCAGACGCGCTGGCCACGGGACCCTGGTCGATCGGAGCGGTGACGTGGAATTCTTTCCAGGCCCCCCATGTGATGCCATCGAAGGCTCGCGCCCAGAGGTCATCCGAACCGGAGCCCGACTGGAACGAGGTGCTCGTCAACTGAGCCGGCGACACATTGATCGCGATGCCGGCAGCCTGCGCGACGCCACCGACCACCCAGTGCCCGCTGGCGGGATCACTCGTTGAATCCCAGAGCTGATAGGCTGTGATAGAGTCCCCATCGGCATCGCTGACCGTGAACAGGTTCGACGCGGCGATGTCCTGACCATGTGTGGCGGTCACATCAGACGCGCTGGCCACGGGACCCTGGTCGATCGGCGCGGTGACGTGGAATTCTTTCCAGGCCCCCCATGTGATGCCGTCATTGGCCCGCGCCCAGAGGTCATCCGAACCGGAGCCCGACTGGAACGAGGTGCTCGTCAACTGAGCGGGCGACACATCGATCGCGATGCCGGCAGCCTGCGCGACGCCGCCGACCACCCAGTGCCCGCTGGCGGGATCACTCGTTGAATCCCAGAGTTGATAGGCGGTGATCGTGTCGTTGTCGGCATCGTTGACGCTGAACAGATGGGACGCGGCGATGTCCTGACCGTGTGTGGCGGTGGCATCAGACGCGCTGACCACCGGTGCATGATTCGGACCTGGCGTGGCCGTGAACGGGACCCATGCTCCCCAGAGATATCCATCATAGGCCCTCGCCCAGAGCTGGTCTGGAGCCTGGCCAAACTGGTAGCTGGTCTGGGCAAGCTGCGCCGCGGTGATGTCGATTTCCACTTCGGTGGCCTGAACGGCACCGTTCACCACCCAGTGGCCGTTGCCGTTGCTGTCCCAGAGTGCGTATTGGGTGATCGCATCGTGATCCTGGTCGGTGGCGCTGAACAGCCCGGAAGCCGCGACCGAAGCTTGTCCGTGCGCCGCCGTGAAGCCGGAAGCCGAGACGACCGGAGGGTGATCCACATTTTGCGTGGCCGTGAACGGGACCCATGCTCCCCAGAGATATCCATCATAGGCCCGGACCCAGAGCGTGTCCGGGGCCGTTCCGAATACATAGCTCACCTGTGAGAGGCTGGCCGCCGAGACGTCGATCTCGGCGTCGGTGGCTTGCGCAACGCCGCCGATCATCCAGTACCCGTGACCCTCGGTGTCCCACAGCCCATATTTGGTGATCGTGTCGCCGTCTGAGTCGCTGGCGGAGAACAGGGACGAACCGGTCGCCGCGAGTTGCGTGTATGGAACGGTGACGTTCGCCGCCGTGACCACCGGCGCGTGATCGGCCGGCGAGATCACAAAGGATTTCCAGTCGCTCCACAAATAGCCGTCGAAGGCTCTTACCCACAAAGTGTCGGCGCCGGGTCCAGCCTGATAGCTCGTTTGCGCCAGCTGCGACGCGCTGATGTCGATCTCGGTCTTGGTGCCCTGGACTGTTCCTCCCACCGTCCAGTGACCGTTGCCGTTGCTGTCCCAAAAGGAATATTCGGTAACGGAATCGCCGGCGGCCATGTTCACCGAGAACAGCGATGAGGCCGCGAAAACCTGATTTCGGCCCGCGGCCTGATCGCCGGCCGTCACGACCGGTGTCGTCCGGATGCTGTATCCGAGATCCTTCAGAATTCCGATGTCCAGGTTGGAGATCGCGTACTGGTAATCGGAGAAGAAAACGATCCCGTTCATCAAGTCCAGCGTGAGCGGGTCCTTGACCGTCGACGGGGTGGCGTAGAGGTCGGATTGCTGGTTGCCGAAATGGTAGTAGTTCTGGGTGGTGCTGTTCGTGGTCAGGGGCACCGGGCCACCGTAGGCGGCCTCGGCATTCGCGCCGACGAAGTAGGCGCCCATGCCGCTCTTTTGGATCAGGGTGTCGAACGTCGATTCGTAGGCGCCGGGCAGCTGGCCGCTCTGGTTGTACCAGCCCGTCATGCCGAAGCCGTGCATGAGCTCATGAAGAAAAACGTCGATCGGATTGATCACGTTTGCGGGCACCTGACTGGCGTAGGTCAGGCCATAATCCATGTCGATATATTGGAAGTAGCCGGGATCGATGTTGATGGTGATGTCGCTTGTGGTGCCGGCGACATGCTGTCCGGTGGTCAGCTCGTACTGGCTTGACGGCTCATACACCGCGAGCCCGCCGTTTGTGCCGACGTTGTAGCTCGAGGTAGGCCCGCCATCGGCGCGGCCAACGGTGGTGGGCAGGATGTTGAGCTGCACCACCAGGGTGCCATTGCCCAGGATGTATCGCTGCCAGACATTGAGGGCCTGCTCGAGATCGTAAACGAGAGAGGCCTCGGCCGATCCGCCTGCGCTCGAAGAATCATTCAACGTTACGGAATAATTCCAAGTCATATTGGTCGAGCCTTCAATCTATGGTAGCGTACCAATAATAATTAATATTCATGTGACCAGTCATTTCTGTATCCTGCAAGACCAGAAAGGCATGCTCTCTATTGCACCGAACGGCCGACGAGCTCATCCGGGTGACCCCGTTGGAGGCGATATCAAGCACGGCGACCCGTAAGACTACGGAGCCTGCTTCGGCTGCGAACGGTTCCAACGATCGATTCTGGGATCGGCATGATGTTGTTCGCGAATTCTGCTTGGTCGCGGACAACGCCAATTGCATCTCGCCGGAGAGCCATAGTACTCTGGCCGTCATATTCATCTGCTGCTCTACCGGTTCGTTACGAATAGTCAGCTTGCGCTGACGGCGAGGCCGAAAGGGCAGGGGGCGCGCTCACGACAGTGTCGGCTCGCGTTCGACGGCAGTCATTTTCAGCTACTGAGCAGATTAAATCGTGAGATGATTGAAACGCGGAGTGGTACGGCAGCAGACAGCGGGATCGTTGCACTCGCGATGCTGCTGCGTTTTCACGGCATCGCGGCCGATGTCGACCAGATTCGTCATCAAGTCGGCAATGGCCCGTTCGGAACGCCGGAGATGCTGCGCCACGCGCGCTCGACCGGCGTCAAGGCCCGGGAGGTGACCACCAACTGGCTAAGGCTGGAGAAGGCGCCGCTTCCCGCCATCGCGTTGTTGCGCGACGGTGGTCATTTGATCCTTGCCAAGGTGGGCGCCGACAAGATCCTCGTTCAATCGCCGCTGTCGGAGCGCCCGGAGTTGATAACGCGGGCTGATCTGGAGGCAGTGTGGACCGGCCAGTTGATCCTGGTGAGCCGCCGGGCGGGGCTGGTCAATCTTGCACGCCGCTTCGACCTGTCATGGTTTCTGGGAGCGATCCACAAATATCGGTACCATTTCGTGGAGGTGCTGATCGCCTCTTTTTTCCTGCAGCTGTTTGCGCTGGTGTCGCCGCTGTTCTTTCAGGTGGTGATCGACAAGGTCCTGGTCAATCACACACTCAGCACACTCGATGTGCTCGTCGTAGGCTTGATCGGCATCGCGGTTTTCGAGACGGCCCTCGCAATATTGAGGACCTACCTGTTCTCCCATGTGACGAACAGGATCGATGTCGAACTGGGGGCCCGCTTGTTTCGGCACCTGATCGGACTGCCCATTGCCTATTTTCAGGCTCGCCGGGTCGGCGATTCGGTTGCGCGGGTCCGCGAGCTCGAGAACATCCGCAACTTCCTGACCGGCTCGGCCCTGACGGTCGTGATCGACCTGTTCTTCACCGTCGTCTTCATCGCGGTGATGTTCGTCTACTCGCCGATCCTGACCTGGATCGTGCTCGGATCCTTCCCGCTCTATGTCGGCATCTCCGCCGGCGCGACGCCGCTGTTCCGTCAGCGGCTGGACACCAAATTCGAGCGCGGGGCCGAGAACCAGGCGTTTCTGGTCGAGAGCGTGACCGGGGTCGAAACCATCAAGGCGATGGCGCTCGAGCCGCAGATGCAGCGCCGCTGGGAGGAGCAGCTTGCCGAATACGTGGCGGCGAGTTTCCGTGTGCTCAGCCTCGCCAATGTTGCGAGCCAGTCGGTCCAGTTCGTGAGCAAGCTCGTCACCGCGGTGATCCTTTATGCCGGCGCCAAACTGGTGATCGACGGCAGCCTCACGGTCGGCGAGCTGATCGCCTTCAACATGTTCGCGTCACGCGTCAGCGCGCCGGTTCTGAGGCTGGCGCAGCTCTGGCAGGACTTCCATCAGGCCAGGCTCTCGATCGCGCGGCTCGGCGATATCCTGAACACGCCGGCGGAGCAGACGTTCAACCCCGGTCGCGCCGTGCCGCCCCCCATCAAGGGGCAGGTCACGCTCGAGCACGTGTCCTTCCGGTATCGAGTGGATGGACCCGAGGTGCTGCACGAGATCAACATCAACATTCCAGCCGGCCAGGTCGTCGGCATCGTCGGCCCGTCCGGTTCAGGCAAGAGCACCTTCACGAAGCTCGTTCAGCGCCTTTACGTTCCGGAGAAGGGCAGGGTCCTCGTCGACGGCGTCGACCTTGCGATGGTCGATCCGGCGTGGCTGCGCCGCCAGGTCGGCGTCGTGCTGCAGGAAAACGTGCTGTTCAATCGCAGCGTCCGGGAAAACATCGCGCTCGCCGACCCGGCCGCTCCGATGCAGCAGGTGATCGCCGCGGCCCAGCTTGCGGGAGCCCACGAATTCATTCTTGAGCTCCCCGAAGGCTACGACACCGTCGTGGGCGAGCGCGGCTCCAGTCTGTCGGGAGGGCAACGGCAGCGCATCGCGATCGCGCGCGCCCTGATCACCGATCCGCGCATCCTGATCTTCGACGAAGCGACCAGTTCGCTGGACTACGAAAGCGAACGAGTCATTCAGGACAATATGAACCGGATCGTGAAGGGGCGAACGGTCTTTGTCATTGCGCATCGGCTGTCCGCCGTGCGGCGTACTGATCGAATCATCACCATCGATCGCGGCAGGCTGGTTGAACAGGGGTCCCACGAGGAGCTGCTGAGCTCGGGCGGAAGATACGCGTCGCTTTACCGGTTGCAGGCGGGGATCCATGAAGTCGGCTCGTGAAGCGCCTGCGGCCGGGCGCAAAACCCGGGACGAGCTGGCTTTCCTGCCGGCCGCCCTCGAAATCGTCGAGACGCCGCCATCGCCCACTGCCAGGCTGACTGCCGTCTTGCTGGCTGCCCTGTTCTGTTGCGCCGTGGCCTGGGCCGGCCTCGGCAAGATCGACATCGTGGCCTCCGCCCCCGGCAAGATCGTGCCGGGCGACCGCGTCAAGCTGGTCCAGCCGCTCGAGATCGGGGTGGTGCGGGCGATTCACGTCCGCGACGGCCAAACCGTCAAGGCCGGCGAGATTCTGATCGAGCTGGATCCGACCAGCAACCAGGCGGAGCTTCAGCACCAGAAAAACGATCTTCTCGCCGCATTGCTGGACATCGCACGCACGCGTTCCGCGCTTGATGGAAACACGAGCGGGCTTGACGGCGCGCCGGACGACGCGCCGCCCGCCCTGGTCCAAATGCACATGGAATACCTGCGAAGTCAGGATTCCGAGCAGCGCGCCAAATTGTCCGAGCTGGATCGGCAGCGGGTGCAGAAGGTGGCGGAGACCAAGACGATCGACGCCAGCATCGCCAAGATCGAAGCTCTGCTGCCGGTGCTGCAGGAGCGCGTCAGCGTTCGCAAGTATCTGGCGGACCGGGAGTACGGCTCAAAGCTGCAATATTTGCAGGAGCTTCAGGAACTGGTCGGGATGCAGCAGGACATCCTGGTGCAGCGGAGCAAGCTCCAGGAAGCCGACGCAGCCGTGGCCGCACTCGATGAGACGCGCGCCAAGCTTGTCTCGGAGTACCGCCACCGCCTGTACGACGATCTGGCCAAGGCGACGCAGAAGGCCGGCAGCCTCAAGGACGAGGTGTCCAAAGCCGAGCACCGGACCAACCTTCAGAAGCTCGCGGCGCCGATCGACGGCGTGGTGCAGCAATTGGCCGTGCACACTGTCGGCGGTGTCGTCACGCCGGCCCAGACGCTTGCGGTGGTCGTGCCGAGCGACAATCTGATTGAAATCGAAGCGATGGTCTCAAATCGCGATATCGGCTTTGTGCACCCGGGCCAGGACGCCGAAATCAAGGTCGATACCTTCAACTTCACGCGTTACGGCCTGCTGCACGGCAAGATCGTCAGCGTCTCGCCCGATTCCGTCTCCCGCGACAAGGCGCGGGATTCCGCCCGCGAGCCCAATGGCGCAGCGACGGAGGGGAGCAGCAGCGAGCCAAAGGGACAGGGGCCGGTCTATATCGCGCATGTCTCGATCGACCGGACCAAGATGGTCGTCGATGACAAGGAGATCAATCTTTCGCCGGGAATGACCGTCACCGTCGAAATCAGGACGGGCGCCCGCAGCATCATGAGCTATTTGCTGTCGCCGATCGTGCGCTACCGGCAGGATGCTCTGCGAGAGCGGTGATGGAGTGCAGCAAGTCAGGCAGTCACGACGTGGTTCGGGCTTCCACGTGGCTCAGGCTTGGATCGGATTCATGGATCGCAAGGCAGTTTTGGCCGGCGTCGTATGTCCGGTATCCTTGATCGTTCAGCTTGTGAACGAGTGCGGCCTTGTCGGTCTTGATGAATTCCGCATGAATGATGGGGTGATGCTGCCGGATCGTGACGCTGGCCCCCTCCAGCACCTTCAACTCCATCCCTTCGACGTCGATCTTGATCAGGTCACAGCGGCTCAAATTCAGGGAGTCCAGGGTGACCATCGCCGTTTCGGTGCCGCTGGCCGCTGAATAATCGATCTTCTGACCGATCTGCTCCGTGGCGGAGCGTTGCGTTATCTCCAGGCTGCCGAAACTGGCGGGCTCTTGATGACTGAGAGTCGGCACCCAAGTTTTCCCGGTTTCCGACGAAATCACCGCGTGCATCGCCCGCGCATTGAAGCAGTTGTTGACGGCGATATTGCCGGCAAGCGCGTAGTAGACCCGTTCCTGCGCCTCGATGGCAACGACCGAGCCCCAGCCGTCCATGTGCTTGGACCATTCGATGGTGTGAACACCGATGTTCGCCCCGCAGTCGATCGCGACCACGCCATCGCCCCGGTAGGTTCTTCGCAGTGCAAGAAGACCCTTCGTCAGCTCGATTTCAGTGACGTCGAACGCGCCATGCTCGAGAATCTGAATCCCGACTCCAAAAGTGTGGCCGCCCGCCGTGTGATAGTCCAGCCGGTTGACGATCAGCGGGCCATGCGCCGATGCTGCGATCACAAACGGGATCTTGCTGGGAGTGCGGCTCATCGTGGTGTGTTTCTTTGTGTATGCCGTTAAGGAACGGCTGCGAAGGGGTACCCGCTAAGGTTTTCGTCCGTTGACGCGGTTGTCAATCTCGCTTACCTTCCATGCACTTTTTAAGAGGCTGTTTATTATTTCAGGGCAGGGGATATTTCGTGAATGCCATTGCCGTTGCGCCGGCGATTGGGCTGAAGCGCTCGATTGACGATGTCACCGACCAACCCAAAATAATCGTCGATCGTTCGACGAGCGCTATATCGGGCAAGTCGGAAGCCGTTTCGTCGGGTGCCGACGCGCCGAAGCCTGCCTATCCCCCTGCAGCCGAACAGCCGACCCAATTGGGTCCGAAGGGGCTGCGCTTCGACTTCAACGACGGCGCCCGGGTGTTTTGTCCCCAGGGAGAAATCCCATGGCGCGTGCGGCTCTGGGACGCCGAGACCGGCAACCTTCTCTTCGAGACGCAGTTCGCGGGCGGTCGCGTCAACAGCTCAAAGCGCTACTACATTCGCTTCCGCATCGAAGTCTTGCAGGGCGATGATGTCGTCTTCTCGCACGAGTACAACGCGACGGATCGTCACGTTTTGATCCAGCTTCCGATCGGGACGCTGGGAGATACGATCGGCTGGTTTCCCTATGTGGCGAAGTTCAGGGAAGCTCACAATTGCAGGCTGACCTGTGCAATGGCGGAAAAGTTGATTCCGCTGTTTCGGGATGCGTACCCCGACATCAACTTCGTCACGCACGAGGAGATTCAAACCGACCGCTACTACGCCACCTACAGCGTCGGATTGTTTTTCGACGACAAGAACTTCGTCTATCAACCATGCGACTTCCGCTTTGTCGGACTGCACCGGACCGCCGGATATATCCTCGGCGTCGATCCGACTGAAGTCGCGCCGCGCATCTCGCTGGCCGATGACCAAAGGCCGATCCCCGAGCCTTACGTCTGCATCGCGGTACAGAGTACCACGCAATGCAAGTACTGGAATAACCCCAACGGCTGGCGTGAGCTGACCAGTTTTCTCAAAGAGGCCGGCTATCGCGTGATCTGCATCGATCAGAAGCCGACGCACGGTCACGAACTGGTATGGAATCACATTCCGAACGGCGCGGAGGACTGGACCGGTGACCGGCCGATTCAGGAGCGCGCGAATCTCATCAAGCACGCGGAATTTTTTGTCGGTCTATCGAGCGGACTTGCGTGGCTGGCCTGGGCGGTCGGCACGCCGGTGGTCATGATCTCGGGCTTCACGCATCCGACAAACGAATTTGCTACGCCCTATCGCGTCGTCAACTATCACGCCTGCAACAGCTGCTGGAACGATCCGGCAGTTCGCTTCGACCACAAGGATTTCTTCTGGTGTCCCCGCCACAAGGGGACGCCGCGTCAGTTCGAGTGCACAAGGCTGATCACGGTGGATCACGTCAAATCGGTGATCAGGACTATTCCCGGATTCAAGCTCTAGCCGATTTTTTCAAGAACTGACTAGCCTTTTTCATTGGGGGGGCGCGCTGCCATGAGCACCACTTTCGTAAGCTCGGGTGTTACCAGCTCAGGTTTGATCGAAACGGGCGGCAACACGCTCGAAGTCCTCAACGGAGGCTCGGCGGTCTCGACGACGCTGAGCAGCGGTGGTCAGCTCCTGGTCGATTCCGGCGGCTACGCAGCCGCGACCACGATTTCGAGCGGCGGCAGCGCGACGATCAGCGCCGGCGGCGCGATGAGCGGCACCGGCAGCGGCAGCACAGGCGTTTTCAACAGCGACAACGGCACTGTCAACGTGCTGGCCGGCGGCGTGGTGGATCATATCCGCGTCGGCGGCGGCGGCGTGCTGAACATATCGTCGGGCGGCTCTACCAGCGGTGGTATCGGTTCGGGCACCGGCGTTTTTTCAGGTGGCGTGGAGAACGTCCTGGCCGGTGGTTCCGCGGCTTTTATCGCGGTCTATGGCGGCGGTGTCCTGAACGTCGCCGGCGAAACGCTGAGCACCGTCGGTATTTCGGGAGGCGTCGAGAACGTCCTTTCGGGCGGCTTCATCAGTGGCGCCCCGCATTCGGGCACGGGGGTTTATGCGGGAGGCACCCTGAACATCTCTGCCGGCGGGTCGGGAGCCTTTGTGGGCGTGAACAGCGGCGGCACGGCGAATGTGGCCGGCGTCATTCTCAGCAATAGTGTGATCTCGAGCGGTGGCGTCGAGAACGTGTTGTCGGGCGGCTTGATCTCAGGGTCGGGCGGCACGTTCACGGGCGATTACGGTACGCTCAATCTCCAGGCAGGCGGCTCGGCGACGCGTTTCGATGTATTTTCCGGTGGCATCGCCAATGTTGCCGGATCGGCGGGCAGCATCGGCGTCTGGGGCGGCACGGTCGAGCTCCAGGTTGGCGGCTCCGCCGGCGAGTTTGACTTCTCCGGGCCTGGCGTTTCCGGTGGGACCGGGTTCTCGGGCAATGGCGGCAAGCTGGAGATTGATGGCACCACGATGCCCGGAGCCACCATCTCCGGCTTCGTCGTCGGCGACACGATCAACCTTACCAGCGAGAGCGCTTCGCACGTCACCAGCGTGGGCCTCGGCGCGAACAACGTTCTTCAGATAGCGACCACCGATAACGGCACGCTGACGCTTCAGCTGGACCCGAGCCAGACCTTTACCAATCCGTTCGGCCGCGCGGGCGATGCCACCGGCACCGACATCTTCCTCTTCACCAGCAGCGGTGGCAGCGGCAACATCACCGTGAGCAGCGGCCAGACCGACGTGGGGCTGGTCATCAGCAGCGGTCAGACGCTCAACGTCCTGTCCGGCGGAACGACGGTCGGCACCGTACTCAGTGGTGGCACCGAGAATGTCTTCGGAGCCGAGCAAAACGCCGTTGTCAGCAACGGCGGTGTGCTCAACGTCTCCGCCGGCGGTACGGCGCACGCCGTCCTGGTGTCGAGCGGCGGCACCTTGAATGTCGCGGGCATGATGACCAGCAACACGGCGGTCTTCGGCGGCGGTGTCGAGAACGTCCTGTCCGGCGGATTCATCTCGGGCACGTTCGGCTCCGGAACGGGAATTTCGGGCGGCACTGTCAATGTGTCGGCGGGCGGTTCGGCCGCTTTCATCAAGGCGTATAGTGGCGGCACCCTGAACGTCGCGGGCACGGTCGTCAGCGAGGGCGGCGTCGCCAGCGGCGGTGTCGAGAACGTGCTGTCAGGCGGGCTGATTTCCGGAGCCACGAGTTCCGGAACCGGCGTCTCCGCCGGAGGCGTGTTGAACTTGCTGGCCGGCGGTTCGGCTACGCATGTTGGTGTGTCGAGCGGCGGCACATTCAACGTCTTCGGCAATGTGCTGAGTAATGCCGCCGTTTACAGCGGCGGCGTCGAGAACGTGTCGTCAGGCGGATCTATCTCCGGGGCGATCGGGTCTGGAACGGGAGTTTCGGGCGGTACGCTCAACGTGTTGGCCGGCGGCTCGGCGGCATTCGTCGGCGTGTCTAGCGGCGGCATCTTCAACGTTGCGGGCACGGTGCTCAGCAATGTGAGCGTCGTTAGCGGCGGTGTTGAGAATGTCCTCTCCGGTGGTGTTGTTACTGGCGTGCCCGGCTCTGGGACAGGTGTGTCCGGCGGCACCGTCAATGTGTTTGCGGGCGGAGCACTGGATCATCTGACCGTTTCGAGCGGCACGATGAATGTGTCCGCCGGGGGCACGGCGCACAACGTGGTGGTGTCGAGCGGCACGCTCAACGTTGCCGGCACCATGACCAGCAACGTGACGGTCTCGAGCGGCGGTGTCGAGAACGTGCTGTCCGGTGGATTGATCTCCGGCACGTTCGGCTCGGGGACTCTCATTTCCGCTGCCGGCACCGTGAATGTTCTGGCCGGTGGTACCGGGGCCTTCCTGACCGTTTCGAGCGGCGGCACGTTCAACGTGGCGGGCACCGTGCTCAGCAACGTGACCGTATCTTCCGGCGCCATCGAGAACGTCCTCGCGGGTGGCGTTGTCGGAGGCGCGTCGGGCTCGGGGACCGCCATTTCCGGCGGCACACTCAACGTGTCGTCAGGCGGTTCGCTTGCTTACGTGACGGCCTGGAACGGTGGCGTTCTGAACGTCTCCGCCGGTGGTACGGCGCACAACATTACGGTGTCGAGTGGCGTCACCATGAATGTTGCAGGCACGATCACCAGCAACACGTACGTCACGGACACCGGCGTCGAGAACGTCCTGTCCGGCGGACTGATCTCCGGTGTCACGAGCTCGGGAACCGGAGTTGCCTCCGGAGGCATCCTGAACGTTTCGGCCGGCGGGTCGGCTGTTCACATCGGTGTGTCGAGCGGCGGCACCTTCAATGTTGCAGGCCAGGTGCTCAGCAACACAGCCGTCTACAGCGGCGGCATCGAGAACGTGTTGTCGGGCGGATCGATTTCCGGCGCGAGCGGTTCCGGCACCGGCATTTCGGGCGGTACGGTCAACGTATCGGCAGGCGGTTCGGCCAGCTATGTCGGCGTGTCGAGCGGCGGCATCTTCAACGTGGCCGGCACGACGCTCAGCATGGTCGGGGTCCGCGCCGGCGGCGTCGAGAACGTGCTGTCGGGCGGTCTCATTTCCGGCGCGATCGGCTCGGGCACCGGCGTCTCCGCCGGCGGTATCTTGAACGTTCTGGCCGGTGGTTCAGCGGCGTTCGTCGGTGTTTCGAGCGGCGGTGTGCTCAATGTTGCCGGCGCGGTGACGAACAACATCGGGGTGTTCGCCGGAGGTATCGAGCTGGTATCGTCGGGCGGCTCCACGGGGCCTGTCACGATTGCCGGCGGCCAGGTTGAATTGCAGGCGGGAAGCGTCGCGAGCGGCGGCATCACCTTCAGCGGTTCCGGCGGGCAGCTCAAGATTGACGGCACGTCGATGCCGACCACTACGATCAGCGGGCTGGTGCTGGGCGACAGCATCGATCTGGCCGGCGTCACTTTCTCTTCCGGCGGCTCGGCGACCTTGCTCCCGGGCAATGTCCTGCGGGTCACGGAGGGTGGTTCTTCCTACAGTCTGCAGCTCGATCAGACACCCGCTGTGCGGTTCAGCGTCAGCGTGGACACGGGCGGTACCGGCACTCTGGTCACGACGCATGCAGATAACCCGCCGGTTACGACGGCAGCCAATGTCACGGCAATCCTTGGTGAGAGCTCCGTGCTGTCCTCCGCCCTCTTCAGCGTCTCGGACGCCGATGGCGATGTCATCACCCAATATGCGTTCTGGGACACGCAAGGTAACGGACACTGGGCTATCAACGGCGTCACCCAGGCTACCAACCAGGAGATCGATGTTCCCGCGGCGAACCTGTCGCAGGTGAGCTACGTGTTCGGTCCGAGCGGTTCGACCGATACGCTGTTCGTACGGGCCAATGACGGCACGGCCTGGGGCGGCTGGACTCAATTCACGGCCAAGGCGTTTGTCGATACGCCGCCGACCGTGATCGCCAACAACAGCAACGTCACTGCGGCGCACGGCCAAACGTCGGTTGCGGCATCGACCCTGTTCACAGTGACCGATCCGGATGTTGGGCAATCGATCACCCAGTTCGCGTTCTGGGACACGGGCGGTAACGGCCACTGGGTGGTGAACGGCATCACCGAGCTGGCAAACACCGAGATCGATGTGTTGGCGGCGAACCTGTCGCAGGTGAGCTATGTCTTCGGGCCGACAGGGTCGGCGCCCGATACGCTGTACATAAGAGCGAACGACGGAATGCTGTGGGGCGCCTGGACCGGATTCACGGCGACGCCGGGGCCTGACCAGGCTCCGGTTGTGACGGCGCCGAACGTGACAGCAATCCATGGAGAGGCATCGGCGCTCGCCACGAGCCTGTTCACAGCCACGGATGCCGACCACGACGCCATCACCACGTACGCGTTCTGGGACACCGGCGGCAATGGCCACTGGACGGTGAATGGTGTTGCGCAGGCAGCGAACACCGAGATCGATGTGTCGGCGGCGAACCTGTCGCAGTTGAGCTACGTGTTCGGACCAACAGGCTCGGCACCCGATACGCTGTATATCAGGGCCAACGATGGATTCTTGTGGGGCGCCTGGACGGCGTTCACGGCAACACCGGGGCCTGACCAGGCGCCGGTTGTGACGGCGCCGAACGTGACGGTAACCCAGGGAGAGACGACAGTACTCGCCTCGAACCTGTTCACGACCACGGACGCCGACCACGACGCGATCACCCAGTACGGGTTCTGGGACACCGGCGGCAATGGCCACTGGGTGGTGAATGGTGTCGCGCAGGCGGCCAACACCGAGATCGATGTGTCGGCGGCGAACCTGTCGCAGGTGAGCTATGTGTTCGGTGCGCCCGGCTCGATGCCCGATACGCTGTACGTCAGGGCCAATGATGGCTACCTGTGGGGCGCCTGGACGGCGTTCACGGCGCCACCGGGGGCCGACACTCCGCCGGTGGTTACGGCGCAGAACGTGACCGCGATCCATGGAGAGACGTCAGCGCTCGCCACGAGCCTGTTCTCGGCCACGGGCAACGCCATCACCCAGTACGCGTTCTGGGACACCGGCGGCAATGGCCACTGGGTGGTGAATGGTGTCGCGCAGGCAGCCAACACCGAGATCGATGTGTCGGCGGCGAACCTGTCGCAGGTGAGCTATGTGTTCGGACCGACAGGGTCGACACCCGATACGCTGTACGTTAGGGCCAACGATGGCTTCTTGTGGGGCGCCTGGACGGCGTTCACGGCAACACCGGGGCCTGATCAGGCGCCGGTTGTAACGGCGCCGAACGTGACCGTAACCGCAGGAGAGACGTCAGTACTCGCCTCGAACCTGTTCTCGGTGACGGACGCCGATCACGACGCCATCACCCAGTACGCGTTCTGGGACACCGGCGGCAATGGCCATTGGGTCGTGAATGGTGTCGCGCAGGCGGCCAGCACCGAGATCGATGTGTCGGCGGCGAACCTGTCGCAGGTGAGCTACGTATTCGGGCCGTCGGGGGCGCCATCCGATACCTTGTACATCAGGGCCAACGATGGCTACTTGTGGGGCGCCTGGACGGCGTTCACGGCACCGTCAGGGTCCGATCATCCGCCGGTCGTGACGGCGCCGAACGTGGCAGCAGTCCACGGAGAGACGTCAGCGCTTGCCACGAGCCTGTTCACGGCCACGGATGCCGACCACAACGCCATTACCCAGTACGCGTTCTGGGACACCGGCGGCAACGGCCACTGGGCAGTGAATGGTGTCGCGCAGGCAGCCAACACCGAGATCGACGTGTCGGCGGCGAACCTGTCGCAGGTGAGCTACGTGTTCGGGCCGACCGGCACCCCGCCCGACCTCCTATACGTCAGGGCCAACGATGGCCTTTTGTGGGGCAGCTGGACGGCGTTCACGGCAACACCGGGGCCCGACCAGGCTCCGGTCGTGACGGCGTCGAGCGCGACCGGGATTCACGACCATTCGGTCGCGGCTACCAGCCTGTTCACGGCCACGGACGCCGACAACGACGCGATCGCCAAGTATGCGTTCTGGGACACCGGCGGCAACGGTCACTGGGTGGTGAATGGTGTCGCGCAGGCGGCCAACACCGAGATCGATGTGTCGGCGGCGAACCTGTCGCAGGTGAGCTACGTGTTCGGCCCCGGCGGTTCGCCGGCGGATCTGCTCTACGTGCGCGCCAATGACGGCATGTTGTGGGGGAACTGGACGGCGTTCTCGGCGACCGCAACCAACCAGGCGCCGACGGTGTCGGCCTCGAACGTGGTGACGGTCTCCGGCCAGACCTTCGCCGCATCGAGCCTGTTCAGCGCGACCGACGCGGATGGCGATACCATAACGAAATATGCGTTGTGGGATTCCAACACGAACGGAGCGTGGATCGTCAACAACGCGACGCAGCCGGCGAACACCGAGATCGACCTCACCGCGGCACAACTTGCCACGGCGACCTATCTGGCCGGCTCGGGCACCGATCAGCTCTGGATCCGGGCCAATGACGGCATCGCGTGGGGGGCCTGGCAGCCATTCAACGTGACGGGGGAGAGCTCCAGCAATGCGACCATCGCATCGGGTGCCACGCTGGAATTGCCGGGGGCTTCGAACGCCACCGTGTTGTTCCAGAGCTCGACAGGAACGCTGAAGCTCGACAATTCGGCGAGCTTTAGCGGCACCGTCGCCGGCATGACGGGTTCGGACGCGATCGATTTCGCGAACATCAGTTTCGCGAATGTTCACACGCCGACCTTCAGCGGAAACACCACGCGGGGAACGCTCACGGTGACGGACGGCACCGTCACGGCAAGTGTTGCGCTGCTTGGCAACTATATGGCGTCCACATTCACGGCATCGAGTGATGGCCATGGCGGTACCCTGGTTGTCGATCCGCCGGCGACGCAGGTCAGTCAGCTGGCGCAGCCACAGCACGCATGAGGGCTTGAAGACGAGGCGTGCGGAGCCGCCACCGAGATAAGGTGGCTTCGCATGCAGGCGATGCCCGCGCAGCGATCGCGGCAACTGGTACGCGCCATGGAGCTTGTTACGAGGCCGCGCGCTCCGGCGTCCCGAACAAGCGGCCAAGCAGCGACATCGTTGAATCGCCCGGCAGCAGCGTTGCGACGCTGACGGCGGGCTCGGCTCTGACGTCGCGGCGGCCGTTCTGGGTATGGCGCATCACGCTCGCCAATCGCCGCGTGATCGCCTGCGCGTTGCGCAAATCGGTGCCGGCGAATGCCACGACGAGCGAGCGGTCGTCATAGACGGCACCGAAATCGGCCTGGCGCATCAGCCGGCTGATGATCCGCGCGCCGTCGAATTGCGCGCGGGGTTGCACGTTGTCGAAGGTGAAGCGCGCCACCGAGAGCGCGCCGCCGCGCTCGGCGGTGTGGTAGACGGCGGTCGCGAAATCGCGCTCGAACGCGGCCTTGGTCAGCAGTCCGGTGCGGGGATCGATCAGGCCCTTGGCGTCGATCGCCTTGAGCATGCGGCCGAGCCGCGCCTCGAAGGCATGCTGCCGGATCATCGGCAACGCCATGTCGGCGACCCGCGTCGGCCCGGCCGTGACGATCTCGAGATTGGGCAGTTCGTAACGCGGCGTCAGCTCGCCCGAGGTGACGATCACCGGCAGCGGGCGGAAGCGGACATCCTCGGTCAAAACAGTCAGGAAAGCGTCCATCACCCGCGGCGTGAATCCCTCGGCCAGCACGATGCCGTCGATGTCGCGGTTGGACAGATGCTTGGCCGCGGCCTCGATGCTGAGCGCGCCGACCACGCCGGCCCGTTCGCCGAGCGCGACCGACAGCGTCGGGTAGGCGCCGCCGCGACCGATCAGCAGCGTGGTGGCTTCGCCGACCGGATCGATATCCGTCAGTGCGACCGGGGCCGGCGGCACCAGCCGACGCATCACGGTCGCATGCAGCGCGCGAACGCGCAGGCTCGCATTGAGCCGGGCCACCAGGCGATCCGGCAGGCCCTTCTTCTGGAAGAACGCGATCACGGTGTCGGGCAGGGTGGTCGCGGGATCGACCGCGATCAGCGGCAGGTAGGGCGCGCGGGCGGCGGCGCGCTTGGCAAGCCCCGACAGGGTGACGAAGTCGACGCCCTCGGCGGCCGCGATGATCGCGGCCGGCTTGACCTGCTCGATGGCGCGCCCGACCTCGTTCCAGTCGGTGACCACGACCGGAAACAGCTTGGTTTCATCGAGGACCGTGGCAAACGGCGGCTTTGCCGATGCCGAGACGATGAGAACCGGACCTTGTTGAGACATTCGAACGCTCGAAACCAATGCTTAAGAACAGCAACGGCTGCGATGCTAGTTGGCTTGGCTTAATGCGGCGTCAACACAATGCTAAGACTAACGCAATGATAAGATTTTAAGGCATTCCGGTGCCGCTGCGGTCGCGAAATGCTTCGACCATCAACGGGTTAAGCCCAAGTTCTGTCAGGGCGTCGCGGGCCCGCGCATTGTCCTGCGCCCGTCCGGCCAGGCGGTGGCCGCTGAGGCGGTCCGGCAAAGCCGTCAACAGCGCGCCCTGGCCGAGCCGGCGCGACCATTCCTGCAACTCCTCGGCCAGGAAGCGGTAGCCGCCGACCGTCATGACCCCCGACGGCGGGGCGGTGATGTTGATGGCGCCGGTCGTGCGGTCGAGCCGGGCGGCATATTCGGTGTCGACGTAATCCCGTGGCGCCGGCGCGATCAGGCTTTCGGCCGGCGGCGACGAAGGCGCATAGGCCGCGACCGGCACCATCGGGCCGCGCAGGCCGAGCGTGCCCTTCGGGGTCAGCAGGACCTCGCCGGCGATCGATGCGCTGGGAGCTTCACGTGGCGCGCTGTGCGGACCGGGCTTGATCGGGGCCGGCGATCCGTCCTCGCCGGTACGGCGGGCGCCGAACAGCCCGGCCTCGCCGAACAGATAGACGTCGGTCATGGTCACCCGCCGCGAGATCCAGTGCGCGCTGGAGGCAACCTGCTCCGGCATCCGCCACAGACCGATCACGTTGCGCAGGCTGGGCAGCCGCTCCGACAGGCCGCGCTCGTCGAGCCGCAGCGCGAGCTGCGCCGGCGCGATCAGCGTGTCGCAGGCGTGATCGTTGAACTGGGCCTCGAACGCGTCCTCGTCGAACGGGTGATGCATGACGAGCGTTCCGCCGGACAGCAGCCAGGTCACCAGCGACGAGCAGATGCCGGCAAACGACATCGGCGCAAACGCCGACATGATGGTCGCGCCCTGCGCCAGGTCGCTCTCGAGCGACATCGCGAGCCCGCCGGCGATCAGGCTGAAATGCGCGCGCGGCACCGGACGAAAGCCATCGCTGGTAACGTCGAAGGAGATCAGCGCCGGCTTGCGGCCGTCCTGGATCATCGGGCGCGAGGTCCGGGAGTCCTCGAGAATGGCCTGATCGAGCGACGACATGCCTTCGGGCAGATCGGTCCCGAAGCCGCAGACATGGCGGATCGAGAACGCCTCGGCCGCAGCGTTCATGGCGAGGTCGGCGTAGGAGATGCCGTCAATCCTGCTGCATGTCACGATCGCCCGCGCCGCGGTGCGGTTGAGCACGGAGGTCAGCTCGGCCTGCCGCCACAGCAGCGGCAACGGCACCACCACGAGGCCGACCCGATGGGCGGCGAGCACCGTCAAGACAAATTCGATCGTGCCGGGAAGCTGAACCGCGATCACTGTATTGGCCGGCAATCCGATCTCGACGAAATGGGCGGCGATCGCCGAGATCGCGCGGTCGGCCTGCGCATAGGTCAGGCGCTTGCGGGTCTGTCCGGTGACGCGTTGCTTGTTGAGCGGGTCGACCAGCGCCAGCGCCTCGGGCTGCCGCGCCAGGGTGCGCTTGAACAGCGTATCGAGGGTGGGCGAGGTGATCGACTGGTTCACAGGTTCAACGTCGGTTGCATCGCTTCGATCGGACCAGGTCATGCCGCGTCGGGGCGCATCACCTGATCGATTGCTTGGCAGAACACTTTGGCAGATTACTTGGCAGACTATCTTGGCAGACTATTTGGATTCCGCGCCGGGCTTCTCCCACCAAGTCTCCGGCAGGTAGCCCGTCAGCGCCGTGGTCGAAGGCCGTTCTATCCGATTCCAGCGCGCGATCCATTGCTCTCCCAAGTTAAATAGGGGGATAGCGTAGAAGCCCGACGTCAGGGCCCGGTCCAGCGCCCGCACCGCCGAGACGAAGGCCGGCCGCTCCCGCGCCGCCAGCAGGGCGGCAATCGTGGCGTCGATGGCCGGATCCCTGGCGCCCATGTAGTTGCGGGTGCCCGGCACGTCGGCCGCCTGGCTGCCCCAGTAGAACCACTGCTCGTTGCCTGGCGACAGCGACTGGTCCCAGCGAACAGGGACCATGTCGAAATCAAAGGCAACCCGGCGCTGCTCGAACTGCACCGCATCGACCACCCGCACCGCGGCGTCGATGCCGGCGCGCTTCAGGTCGCGCTGGTAGGCGAGGGCGATCCGCTCATGCTCGCGTGTCGTCACCAGGATCTCGATCCGCAGCGGCGTTCCGGTCGAGCGCTGCTTCAGCACGGTGCCGTCGAGCGCGTAGCCGGCCTCGGACAACAGCGCGAGCGCGTTGCGAAGGATGGTGCGGTCGCGGCCTGAGCCGTCGGTGGCGGGCAGGCGATAGCGGCCATCGAGGATGTCGGGCGGGATGTGCGACGAATACGGCTTGAGCAGTTCGCGCTCGCGGTCGTCGGCGGGGCGGCCATAGGCGGACAATTCCGAGCCCGCGAAATAGCCGCCGGCGCGCGAATAGAGTCCGAAATAGTAATTGTGGTTGATCCATTCGAAGTCGAACAGCATCAGCAGTGCCTGGCGCACTTTGACGTCGGCAAATTTCGGCCGCCTGGTGTTGAACACCAGGAATTCGGACGGTTGCGGCGTGCCGATCTTGATGGCCTCGCGGATCACCTCACCGCGTTTCGCTGCGGGGAAATCGTAGCCATCGTGCCAGCGCAGCGGTTCGGGCTCGGTCCTGAAGTCATAGAGGCCACGCTTGAATGCCTCGAACTGGCCGTTGGCGTCGCGGTAATAGTCGAGCCTGATCTCGTCGAAATTCCACAGGCCGCGGTTCACCGGCAGGTCGCGTCCCCAGTAATCGGGATTGCGGGTGAAGGTCACGCTGGTGCCGGGCTTGACCGCCGTCACGCGATACGGGCCCGAGCCGATCGGCGGCGCCAGGGTGGTCTCCTCGAACCTGGAGACGTCGGTGGCATGACGCGGCAGGATCGGCATCAGGCCCAGAATCATCGGCAATTCGCGATCCGCGACACCGCCGAAATCGAATCGCACCGTGAGCGGGTCGAGCACCTCGGTCTTTGCGACTTTCGAATAATACTGGTGATGCAGCGGACGGCCGTGATCGCGCAGCAACTCGAGCGAGAACACCACGTCGTCGGCGGTGACCTCGCGTCCGTCGGAGAAGCGTGCCCGCGGGTCGATATGGAATGTCACATAGCTTCTGGCATCGTCGGTCTCGACGCTGCGGGCAAGCAGGCCGTAGAGCGTGAACGGCTCGTCATTGTTCCGCACCAGCAGGCTTTCGTAGACATAGCCGCGCTCATAGGCGTAGCCCCTCAGCTGCTGCACGGCGAGGCCCCGGACGATCAACGGATTGAGGCTGTCGAAGGTGCCTTCTCGCGGGCTCAGGACCAGCCGACCGCCCTTCGGGGCGTCCGGATTGGCATAGGGCAAATGGGTGAAGTCGGCCGCCAGCGCGGGGGCGCCGTGCATCGCGATCGCGCGGCTCTCGGCGGCCAATGTCGGGGCAGGTGCGCCCGTCAGCAGTGCCGTGACGAATGCCAGGACGAATGCCAAGACGAGCGGGACGGCGGCCGATGCGACGCGCCCAACGTGCCCGGGAACACGTGCGTGAGGCGCCGGATTTGATTCGCGAAACGTCACGACCGAGGTTTATCACAGGCCGCTGAAACTCGTCGTCACATAGGCGCAAATGCGGTTGTCGGCATTGATCTTTCCGCGCGCCGCTGTATTGAAGGCGTGCAATTCGAAGGCGGGAACGCCTGTCACGTATCCGCCTCAATTGACTAGGAGACAGCCGCGGGAGCAGCTGTGTTTCGCGGCTATGTGTCGGCGCCTGCAGCGGTTTCGGGTGCTGCCGTTCAGAAAGGGTTTTCCGCAATGAATTTCCGTATCTTGGCCGCCCCGGTCCGGCCGCATGGGCGAGTTGTTGCCCTGATGGCGGCGACGGCATTCTCTGCAGCGCTCCTGGTTCCTGCCGCGCAGGCCCAGCAGCCGGCAGCGCCGGCGCCCGCGGCACCGAAGGCCGCGCCCAAGGCGGCACCCAAGGCAGCTCCGAAGGCGGCTCCGGCAGCCCCGGCGCCCGCAGCCCAGGCACCGGCCGCAGCAGGTGCGCCGCCCGCCGCGGCCGCCGGCCAGCAGCCCGCCCAGGATCAGCAGATCCAGCTCATCTACGCCCCCTGGACCAAGTTCTGCCTGAAGGGCCAGGAAGCCAACGCCAAGCAGGTGTGCTTCACCGGCAAGGACGGCCGCATCGAGTCCGGCCAGCCTGTGATCGCCGCCGTGATCATCGAGCCGGAAGGCGAGCCGAAGAAGATCCTGCGCGTCACGCTGCCGCTCGGCATGCAGCTCGTGCACGGCACCCGCGTCATCGTCGACGGTAACCCGCCGCAGCAGGCGCCCTACGTGATCTGCTTCCAGAACGGCTGCATGTCCGACTATGAAGCAACCCCCGAGCTGATCGCCAACATGAAGAAGGGCCAGAACCTCGTGGTCCAGGCGATCAATTCGAACGGCGCGCCGCTGACGCTGCCGCTGCCGCTCAACACCGAATTCGCCAAGGCGTTCGACGGCCCGCCGACCGATCCGAAGGTGTTCGAGGAAAACTCGAAGAAGCTGCAGGAAGAGTTGCAGAAGCGTGCCGAAGAGCAGCGCAAGAAGCTGGAAGGCGCGGGCGCTGCCGGTGCGACGCCGGCTCCAGCCAACCCGGCGGCCAAGTAAGCGTTCAAGCGCTCACGCCGTCGCGAGATCATCGCAAATCAAAAGGCGCCCGGAAGGGCGCCTTTTTTGTCATGCGATACGGACTGGCTGATGGCAGCCTGCTGCGGTGGTGATTGCGCAGGTGGTGTGCGATGGTCACTCAAGGCAAATCGATCGCGCCAAGCCGCATCGCGGTTGCCTTGTCCGGACAAATCCTCGGGCGTCGAAGCACAATCATAAATCCGTCACGGGAGGCCAGACGAACGCGCGGAATGCGCGCTTTCGATGCGCCAAAGCGCGCGTGGTTCTCCCGCGGACCCTGGCCGCCGTTCGCAGTCATGGAAGTCGCCAATGTCCCAGCAAGTCAGCAAGCAGCGGCGGGAACCGCTCTCCCGGCCGAGGAACGAGGCTTTGCAGGCGGGCAGCCGGGCTTCGGCCGATGGCCGCGTCGACCAGGACAATGTTCCCGGCGCGTTTCATCCGGGCATCGTCCACCTCGCGCTGGCGATGGGCGGCTTCGCGATCGGCATCGCCGAATTCGCGACCATGAGCCTGCTGCCGTTTTTCGCCCACGACCTGCATGTCAGCGAGCCGCAGGCGGGCCAGGCGATCAGCGCCTACGCGCTCGGCGTCGTGGTGGGCGCGCCTGTCATCGCCGTGCTGTCGGCGCGCATGACGCGGCGGACGCTGCTGATAGCGCTGATGGGCTTCTTCGCGCTGATGAACGGCCTGTCGGGGCTCGCGCCCGACTATCACACCATGCTGGTGCTGCGCTTCCTCGCCGGGCTGCCGCATGGCGCCTATTTCGGCATCGCCATGCTGGTCGCGGCCTCGCTGGTGCCGACGGACAAGCGCACGGCGGCGGTCGGCCGCGTCCTGCTCGGCCTCACCATTGCGACGACGATCGGCGTGCCGCTCGCCAACGGGGTGGGGCAGGCGATCGGCTGGCGCTGGGCGTTTGCGATCGTCGCGGGCCTCGCGCTGCTCACCGCCATCCTGGTTCTGCTGTTCGCGCCGCGCGACGTCGCCAACAGCAATGCGAGCCCGCTGCGCGAGCTGTCCGCGCTCGGGCGCAAGCATGTCTGGCTGACGCTGGCGATCGGCGCGATCGGCTTCGGCGGGCTATTCTCGGTCTACACCTATCTCGCCTCGACCATGCTGGCGGTGACGCACACCTCGCCGGCGCTGGTGCCGGTGACGCTCTGCGTGTTCGGTGCCGGCCTGACCGCCGGCAACATCATCGTGCCGCGCTTTGCCGACCGTGCGCTGATGGCGACCGCGGGCGGGCTGTTGCTGTGGTCGGCGGCCACGCTGGCGCTGTATCCGCTGGCGGCACTGAATTTCTGGACGCTGAGTGCGGACGTCTTCCTGATCGGACTCGGCGGCGCGCTCGCCACCGTGTTGCAGACCCGCCTGATGGACGTCGCGGGCGAGGCGCAGAGCCTCGCTGCATCGCTCAACCATTCCGCATTCAACACCGCAAACGCGCTGGGGCCGTGGCTCGGCGGAATGGCGGTTGCGGCCGGCTACGGCTGGACCTCGACCGGGCTGGTCGGCGCCGGATTGGCGCTGGCGGGGTTCGTGGTCTGGGCGGTCGCGGCAGCGCTGGCCAAACGTGACGGGATATGACGCGGCCGGCCGAGCCGCGGTGCGGCGGGTCAGTTCAGCGACGGATTGCGCGGGCGGTAGCCGCCCGACTTGTCCTTGATGAAGATCTCCGCGACCTGCGAGTGCCGGATCGGTTCGCCGGACTCGTCGGGCAGCAGGTTCTGCTCGGAGACATAGGCGACGTATTCGGTCTCCGAGTTCTCCGCGAGCAGATGGTAGAACGGCTGGTCCTTGTGCGGCCGCATGTCCTCGGGAATCGACAGCCACCATTCCTCGGTGTTGTTGAACTCCGGGTCGATATCAAAAATCACGCCCCGGAAGGAGAACACCCGGTGACGGACGATCTGCCCGATCTGGAATTTGGCGGTGCGCGCTTTGATCATGGTTCGTCGATAGACCAACATTGTGGCCGATGCTAGGGGCTAAGCTTCGAATTAACCCCGGGTTTACCGATTCCAGACCTGCAAAAACGGCCCGAAAACCGGCCGAGAAACTACTTTCAGAATGATCGATATCCTCAATCTGGCGCTGCCGTATTTCGGCCTGATCTTCATCGGCTATGCCTGCGGAAAAGCCAAGGGTTTGCCCGAGAGCGGGCTCGCCTGGATGAATTTCTTCCTGCTTTACGTTTCGTTGCCGGCGCTGCTGTTCGGGATCATGTCCAAGACCCCGTTTGCGGAGCTGAACAACCCGCCATTCCTGATCGCCACCACGCTCGGAACCGTGATCGCGTTCTTCCTGGCGATGCTCGCAGGCAAGCTGATCGGACGCCTGACGCTGCGCGAGGCGACGCTCGCCGGGCTGTCGGGTGCCTACGGCAATATCGGCTATATGGGCCCCGGGCTGGCACTGGCCGTGCTCGGCACCAAGGCGGCGGCGCCGACCGCGCTGATCTTCTGCTGCGACAGCATCTTCCTGTTCTCGATCGTGCCGCTGCTGATCGAGCTCACCGACCGCGACCATCCCTCGCTGCTGCACGCATTCGGCGTGGTGCTCAAGCAGATCGTGCAGAACCCGCTGATCATGTCGGCGGTGTTCGGCGCGCTGGTCGCCGCGTTTCACGTTCCGATTCCGACAGCGCTCGACCGCACCATCCAGTTCCTGCAGAACGCCGCGGCGCCCATGGCGCTGTTCGCGCTCGGCGTCACCGTGGCGCTGCGGCCGTTCGAGCGGGTGCCGTGGGAGGTGCCGGGCGTGGTTGCGATCAAGCTGCTGATCCATCCGCTGCTGGCCTTCGGACTGATGCTGCTGTTCGGCCCGTTCGCGCAGCCTTGGGCGGCGACCGCGGTGCTGATGGCCTCACTGCCGCCGGCGCTCAACGTGTTCGTGATCGCGCGGCAGAACGACACCTGGATCGAGCCGGCGTCGGTCGCGGTGCTGATCGGCACCTTCGCCTCGGTGATCACGCTGACCAGCGTGATGTGGTTCATCCAGAGCGGGCGACTGGTATTTCCCTAAGCGCGCATGATGCTCACCGCCGCCAGGACGGCGCAAGGCCCTCGCGCATCGCCAGACGCCGCAGCGGGCCGAACGCGCCGAGCACGTGCAGGCCGGCGGCACGCGCGGTCTGCACGCCGAGGAAATCGCTCAGCAGCGAGCGGTTGGCGATGTCGATCGCCCAGGTCCGGCTGGCCACGTCGGGCCGCCGCGCGGCCTGGTAGCGTGCCAGCACGTTCGGCGCGCCGGGATCCTCGCCGCGGCCGATCGCCTGGCCCGCGATCTCGGCGATATCGGCGGCATCGCGCAGCCCCATGTTGAGGCCCTGCGCGCCGATCGGCGGCAGCACATGGGCGGATTCTCCGACCAGCGCGATCCGGTTCCTGGCGAACTGCCGAGGCCGCTCGATGGCGAGCGGAAATACATGCCGTCCGGGCTGCACCTCGACGCGGCCGAGAATCGAATGCGATTGCCGCTCGGCCGCTTCGGACAATTCCTCGTCGCCGAGCGCCTTCAGCCGCTCGGCCTCCTTGGGTGTCGAAACCCAGACCACGCTGCTGCGGTCGCCGCTGAGCGGCACGAACACGCAAGGGCCGTGCTCGGTGTGAAACTCGGTCGAGATGTTCCGGTGCGGGCGGCTGTGGGTGATGTTGAAGGTGAGGGCGGACTGCCCGAGCGCGCGGCTGACAACCTCGATACCGGCGGCCTCGCGGGACAATGAATTGCGGCCATCGGCGCCGACCACGAGCCGGGCCCGCAGCGGCTGGCCCTGCCGCGTCACCACGGTGACCCCGGCATCATCCGGCTGCACCGCGGCGGCCTCGTCGTCGAACCGCGTCAGCGCTGCGATCTCGCCGGCGCGCTCCTCGAGCGCCGCGACCAGCGCGCGGTTGTCGATGTTGAAGCCGAACTGCTCGCGGCCGATCTCGTCGGAATTGAACCGCACTTCCGGTGCGCGGATCAGGCGGCCGGTGTCGTCGACCAGGCGCATGGTCTTGAGCGCGGCCGCCTTGTCGCTGCAGCGCCGCCAGACGTCGAGCCGTTCCAGGATGTCGGTCGAAGCGCCGAGCAGCGCGGTGGTGCGGTTGTCGGCATAGGGCGCGCGGCGCGCCAGCAGCGCGGTCCGCGCGCCGGCATCGGCGAGTGCGATCGCAGCCGTCAATCCGGCCGGGCCGCCGCCTATTACGATAACGTCATAATCGAGCGAGCTGTCGGTCATATCTGGACATTTGACATGCTTGGCCCGATTTTCAAGCCATCGGTAACCACCAAGAGTTTCCAACGGTTTGCGCGGCCGAACGCCGCAAGACTGCATATGCAAAGTGGGCCGATTCCTGATAGCACTCGGCCGATGGAGCACTCGAGCCAGCCGGATGCGCTGCCAGAACGGATGCGGACCGCCGCATTCTCCGTTCATATTTTCACGGCACTCGGCGCCGGGGTGGCGCTGCTGGCGATGCTGGAGGCCGTGCGCGAGCACTGGGCCAACATGTTCGCCTGGCTCGGGGTTGCGCTGATCATCGACGGGATCGACGGCCCGCTGGCGCGCCGGCTCGACGTGGTTCGGCTGCAGCCGAACTGGTCGGGCGAGGTGCTCGACCTGGTGGTCGATTTCGTCACCTATGTGTTCGTGCCGGCCTATGCGATCACCGCGAGCGGCATGCTGCTGCCGCTGGCCGCGCCGATCCTCGGCATCGGCATCGTGGTCTCCAGCGCGCTGTATTTCGCCGACCGCCGCATGAAGGCCGACGACAATCATTTCCGCGGCTTCCCGGCGCTGTGGAATGCGGCGGCGTTCTATTTGTTCCTGCTGCATCTGCCGCCGGTGCTGTCGACCATCGTGGTCGCGCTGCTGATCGTGCTGACCTTCGCGCCGTTTCACGTGCTGCACCCGTTCCGCGTGGTGCGGCTGCGCTGGCTGACGCTGTGGCTGCTCGGCGCCTGGGCGGTGCTCGGCGCGTATACGCTCGCCAACGATTTCGTGGTTGGCGCGCCCATCACCTTCGGTCTCTGCGCCATTGCCGTCTACATTGTCGGCAGCGATACCGTGATCCGCCGGATGAAAGCCTTCAGAGCATGATGCAATTGATCAGCAGCCCGGAAGCCTGGGCAGCGCTGTTGACCCTGACTGCGCTTGAGATCGTGCTCGGCATCGACAACGTCATCTTCCTGTCGGTGCTCGTCTCGCGGATTCCGCAACCGCAGGCCAACCGCGCGCGGCAGATCGGTTTGCTGCTGGCGCTGGTGTTCCGCATTCTGCTGCTGTCGATCCTGGTCTGGCTGATCGGGCTGACCCAACCGGTGATATCAGTGCAGGACATCTCACTGTCGTGGCGCGACATCATCCTGATCGGCGGCGGCCTGTTCCTGATCGCCAAGGCGACCCACGAAATCCACGGCGAGGTCGAGGCGCGTGACGTCGAGGAGAGGGAGAAGCCGAGCCCCAACGCATTCTTCTGGGTGATCGTGCAGATCATCATCATCGACCTCGTGTTCTCGCTGGACTCGATCATCACCGCGATCGGTATGGCGCAGGACATCGAGATCATGGTCGCGGCGGTCGTGATCGCCTGCGCCATCATGTACATCTCGTCCGGACCGGTGGCGCGGTTTGTCGCGGAGCATCCGACCACCAAGATGCTGGCGCTGGCGTTCCTGGTGCTGATCGGCGTGGCACTGGTAGCCGACGGCTTCAAATTCCACATTCCGCGCGGCTACATCTATTTCGCGATCGTCTTCGCGGTCGCGGTCGAGATGTTCAACGTGCTGGCCAAACGCAACCGCAAGAAGGCCGCGCGCTAAGACATGATGAGATTGGGTTGAAGTGGATCGGCAGTGGAGGTTCACCTCTCCCTTGGGAGAGGTCGGCGCGTAGCGCCGGGTGAGGGGTTATAGTCCCTCGTTAGCGCTGCGGCCCCTCACCCGATTTGCTTCGCAAATCGACCTCTCCCCGATGGGGAGAGGTGAAGTCGCGCGTGGCCGAACCGATTCGATCCCAACACATCTTGCTCTGGGCCGGCTCCAGGCCGCTTGGTTGACAAGAAGGTGCCGATGGCATTCGCTCGGCAGGTCAGAATTTGAGGGGAGCGACGACATGACCAAGGCTGTGCGCGTGCACAAGGTGGGGGGACCGGAAGTCCTGACCTATGAGGACGTCGAGGTGGGCGCACCCGGGACCGGCGAGGTCAGGATCCGCCAGCATGCGGTCGGGCTCAACTTCATCGACGTCTATTTCCGCACCGGCCTCTACAAGGCGCCCGGCCTGCCGTTCATTGCCGGCAACGAGGCCGCGGGCGAGGTTTTGGCGGTCGGTCCGGGAGTGACCAATTTCCACCCCGGCGATCGTGTCGCCTACTACTACAACCTCGGCGGTTACGCCTCCGAGCGCGTCATCCCGGCCGACAAACTCGTCAAACTGCCCGACCACATCACCTATGAGCAGGGCGCCGTGCTGATGCTCAAGGGGCTCACGGTCTGGTACCTGCTGCACAAGACCTTCAAGGTCGAGCAGGGCCATCGGGTACTGATCCACGCCGCGGCCGGCGGCATCGGGCTGCTCGCCTGCCAGTGGGCGCGGGCGCTCGGCGCACATGTCATCGGCACTGTCGGCTCGAAGGCGAAGGCCGATCTCGCGCTCGCCAATGGCTGCGACCATGTCATCCTCTACAACGAGGAGAACTTCGTCGAACGCGTCAAGCAGATCAGCCGCGGTGAGCTCTGCGACGTGGTCTATGACGGCGTCGGCAAGACCACGTTCCCGGGATCGCTATCGTGCCTCAGGCCGCGCGGCCTGTTCGTCTCGTTCGGCAACGCCTCGGGCCCGGTGCCGCCGTTCCCGCTCGCCGAGCTCAACAACCACGGCTCGCTGTTCGCGACGCGGCCGAAGCTCAACGATTATGTCGGCACCCGCAAGGAACTGCTCGAAGGCGCCGACACGCTGTTCGCCGCCGTGATCAACGGCAAGCTGCACGTGCCGATCAACCACGCCTACGCGCTGAAGGATGCGGCGAAGGCGCATATCGACCTGGAAAGCCGGGCCACCACCGGCGCGGCAATTCTCAGGCCGTAGTTCTCGCCGTCATTGCGAGCGAAGCAATCCATTATCTCCGCACATGCGGATCGATGGATTGCTTCGCCGCTGCGCTCCTCGCGATGACGAGCGGGTTGGTTCTTACGCCACCCGCCTTGCTGCTCCGACCTTGGTCAGCACCGTATCCAGGCAGTCGATCATCAAGGCGATCTCCTCCCGTGTGACGTTGAGCGCCGGCATGAAGCGCAGCGTGTCGGGCTGCGGCGAGTTGACCAGCACGCCGGCCGCTAACGCCTCGGCCATCACAGCTGCGCCGATCGGCATCTTGAGGTCGAGCGCGAGCAGCAGGCCGCGGCCCCTGATCTCGCCGAGCCCGTGCCGCGCCGATAGCCGCTGCAATTCACGCTCGAGCAGCAGCCCGGTGTCGGTGACCGATTTCAGGAAATCGGGCTTGCCGATCTGATCGAGCACGACGAGACCCGCGGCACACATCAGCGGATTGCCGTTGAAGGTGCCGCCCTGATCGCCGTGATCGAAGCAGGAGGCATGTTCGGTTGCGAGCAGCGCCGCCAGCGGCACGCCGCCGCCGATGCCCTTGCCGAGCGTCATGATGTCGGGCGCGATCCCGGCATGCTCATGGCCGAACAGCTTTCCGGTCCGGCCGATGCCGGTCTGGATCTCGTCGACGATGAGCAGCAGGCCGCGCTGCTGGGTCAGCGCGCGCAACTCCTGCAGGAATGCGTCGCTCGCAGGCCAGACGCCGGCTTCGCCCTGGATCGGCTCGAGCATGACCGCGACCGTCGACGGGGAGATCAACTTCCGCACCGACTCGATATCGTTCAGCCGCGCTTTCCGGAAGCCCGAGACCTTCGGCTCGAACAGCGGCTCGAACGCCTTCTTGCCCGAGGCCGACATGGTCGCGAGCGTCCGGCCGTGGAAGCCGCCTTCGAAGGTGATGATCTCGTGCGCTCCGCCCTTGTACTTGGCGCCGAATTTCCGCGCGAGCTTGATCGCGCCTTCGTTGGCCTCCGCGCCGGAATTGGCGAAGAACACCTGGTCGAAGCAGCTGCTGTCGACCAGCGCCTTGGCCAGTTTCAGGCTCTGCTCGTTGTAGAACGCCGGGCTCGGCGTCAGCAGCCGCCGGGCCTGCGCCGCCAGCGCGTCGGCGACGATGACCGGCGAATGGCCGAGCGGATTGACGGCCCAGCCCTGCACGAAATCGAGATAGCGGTTGCGGTTGGCGTCCCAGAGATAGGAGCCGGCGCCGCGCACGAACACGACCTCCGGGCGGGCGGTGATGTCCATCAGCGCGTCGAACGGATGGGTGGCGTTGGTCATGTCGATCTCCTCTGGGGACAGTGTTGGGAAAAAGGGCAGGCCGAAAAGCGAGAAGGCCGCGCTTTGGGGGCGCGGCCTTCTCGAAAACCTCAGCTGATGCTTTTAGCTAATCAGCGCTGGCGTCGGACATGGCGCGACCCTTCATCGTCGTTGCGACGACGCTGGCAGGTGGCGCGGCGGTTGGTCCGGTTCAGCTTCATGGCGCGGGCTCATACAGCCGAACCGGCGGCGGTGTCAAGCGGGAGGTGATCTCGCACGCAAGCGGCTCGTGGAGCGTGTTAGGCTGCCGCCAGGCAATCCTGGAGGTGGCGCCGTGATCAAGCTGCTGATCGAACGAGATCTTCCTGCCAATTTCGATGTCACCGATGACGCGCAGGCGGCGCGGCATGCGCGCATTGCGCTGGACGCAATCATCGCAACGCAGGGCAAGATGCACTGGCTGTGCACCTACGCCACCGATGACCGCAAGCTGTTCGGCCTCGTCGTGGTCGAGAGCGAGGAGGTCATCGATGCCTATGTGCGCAACGCAGGCATCGGCAGCTCGGTCCGCATCCGTCGGGTACTGCGCACGCTGGATCCGGCGCTCGCGGCTCCGCCGGCCGCCAATTAGCCGAGGTCAGAATCCGGCGACGGTGCCGTGGAGATCGTATTCGTCGGAACGCTCGATCTTGGCGGTGACGATTTCGCCGACCTTCAGCGGGCGGCGGCTGCTGAGGTACACCGCGCCGTCGATCTCCGGCGCGTCGGCCTTTGAACGGCCTTTTGCCACTGTCGGACCGACCTCGTCGATGATCACCTGCTGGCGGGTGCCGACCTTGCGCTTGAGGCGGCGCGCGGAAATCTTCTGCTGCCGGGCCATCAGCGCGTTCCAGCGCTCCTGCTTGACCTCGTCGGGCACCGGGTTGCCGATCGCATTCGACGTGGCGCCGGCCACCGGCTCGTATTTGAAGCAGCCGAGGCGATCGATCCCGGCTTCATCGAGCCAGTCGAGCAGATAGGCGAAATCGGCATCGGTCTCGCCGGGGAAGCCGACGATGAAGGTCGAGCGCAGCGTCAGCTCCGGGCATTGCTCGCGCCACTTCTGGATCCGTGCCAGCGTCTTCTCCTGCGCGGCCGGACGCTTCATCGCGCGCAGCACGTCGGGGCTCGCATGCTGGAACGGGATGTCGAGATAGGGCAGCACCTTGCCATCGGTCATCAGGCCGATGACCTCGTCGACATGCGGGTAGGGGTAGACATATTGCAGCCGCACCCAGGCGCCGAGCTCGCCGAGCTCCTTTGCCAGATCGTAGAACTTCGCGCGCACCGAGCGATCCTGCCACGGGCTCTCGGCATATTTCAGGTCGACGCCATAGGCCGAAGTGTCCTGCGAGATGACCAGCAATTCCTTCACGCCGGCCTTCACCAGCTTCTCGGCCTCGCGCAGCACGTCATTGGCCGGCCGCGACACCAGGTCGCCGCGCAGCTTCGGAATGATGCAGAAGCTGCAACGGTTGTTGCAGCCTTCGGAGATCTTCAAATAGGCGTAGTGGCGCGGCGTCAGCTTGACGCCCTGCGGCGGCACCAGGTCGAGATGCGGATTGTGCGCCGGCGGCAGCGCCCGATGCACGGCGTCCAGCACGCTCTCATATTGCTGCGGTCCGGTGATCGAGAGCACGCCGGGATAGGCGCTCTCGATCTGCTCGGGTTCGGCGCCCATGCAGCCGGTGACGATGACCTTGCCGTTCTCCGCCATGGCTTCGCCGATCGCGGCGAGCGATTCCTGCTTGGCGCTATCTAGGAAGCCGCAGGTGTTGACGATGACGATGTCGGCCCCGTCATGCTTGCGCGCCAGCTCATAGCCCTCCGCGCGCAGCCGGGTGATGATGCGTTCGGAATCGACCAGCGCCTTGGGGCAACCCAAGGACACAAAGCTCACTTTCGGCGCGGCGGCCTCTTGCATATCGTCCCAAATCTGCCTGATTGATGGGCAGGAGCTAGTCCCAATTGCCGAGAATTACAACCCTTTCCCGGACCTTCTGGCGTGATATGGATGCAGTCGCCGGGGCTTAAGAGTTGTCGATGAGCGCAGAATCGTCTCCCAGGATCGTCATCGTCGACGAGAGCCCGATCCGCGCGGCCATCCTGGAGGAGGGGCTGCGGGAGGCCGGCTACACCGACGTGGTCCATATCAGCGAGATGCAGAGCCTGCTGTCGCGGATCTACGCGCTCGATCCCGAAATCATCGTCATCGACCTTGAGAACCCCAGCCGCGACGTGCTGGAACAGATGTTCCAGGTCAGCCGTGCGGTGCGCCGGCCGATCGCGATGTTCGTCGACCAGAGCGACGCTGCCTCGATCCAGGCCTCGGTGGAGGCGGGCGTCTCCGCCTATATCGTCGACGGCCTCAAGAAGGAGCGGATGAAGCCGATCCTCGATCTCTGCGTGTCGCGCTTCAATGCCTTCGCCAAGCTGCAGGATGAGCTCGACCGCACCAAGCACGCGCTGGAGGAGCGCAAGGTGATCGACCGCGCCAAGGGCATCCTGATGAAGGTGAAGGGGCTGACCGAGGAGGAGGCCTATGTGCTGATGCGCTCGACCGCGATGCGCGAGAAAAAGAAAATCGGGGAGATCGCGCAATCGATCCTGACGGCGTCGGAGCTCTTGAAATGACCACACCCTTGCGCATCGGGTTCATTCCTCTGGTCGACGCCGCCGCATTGATCGTCGCCGTCGACAAGGGTTATGCCGCGACTGAGGGCCTCGACATCACGCTGGTCCGCGAAGTGTCGTGGTCGAACGTCCGCGACAAACTGAATATCGGCCTGTTCGATGCCGCCCATCTGCTGGCGCCGGTCGCGATCGCCTCGAGCCTCGGGCTTGGCCACGTCAAGGTGCCGATTACAGCGCCGTTCAATCTCGGGCTTAACGGCAACGCCATCACGGTCTCGCCGGCGCTGCATGCCGCGCTGATGGAGGAGATCGACGGTGACCGCTTCGATCCGATGGCGACCGCGCAGGCGCTGGCCCGCGTGGTTGCGAAGCGGCGCAAGAGCGGGGCCGAGCCGCTGACCTTCGGCATGACCTTCCCGTTCTCGACCCACAATTATCAATTGCGATTCTGGATGGCTGCCGGCGGCGTCGATCCCGATGAGGACGTCCAGCTCGTGGTGCTGCCGCCGCCCTACATGGTCGACAGTCTCGCCAACGGGCACGTCGATGCGTTCTGCGTCGGCGCGCCTTGGAATTCGATCGCGGTTGATCTCGGCGTCGGCCACATCCTGCACTTCGTCTCCGACATCCTGCTCAGCGCGGTGGAGAAGGTGCTCGCGGTGCGCCAGAGCTGGTCGGAGAAGCATCCAGACGTCGTGGCGTCACTGGTGCGCGCGCATCTGCGCGCCGCCGAGTTCATCGAGCAACCGGAGAACCGGCCCGAGGTCGCGCGCATTCTTAGCTCACCCGAGCGGCTCGGCGTCGACGCCAGCGTCATCCAGCGCACGCTCGATGGTCGTTTGAAGATCTCGCCGGACGGCACCATGCGCGAGAGCAATCGCTATTTGCTGGTGGGGCGCGAGGCGGCGGCGCGGCCGGATCCCGCGCAGGCGGCCTGGCTCTACGCCCAGATGGTGCGATGGGGCCAGACACCGTACCGGCCGGAGGCGCTGAAGGCCGCCATGGCGGTGTTCAGGCCCGACCTCTACGACGCCGCGTCCGGTCGCCCGGCAGGCGCCTCCCACGCCATCGGCGCGTTCGCCGGTCCACCGTTCGATCCGGCCGACATCCCCGGCCATCTGGCTGCATTCAGGATCGGGCGCTGGAAGCCCTGAGTGCGGGTAGTGGCCGACGCCAGCGGGGGGCCTCCGACTCCTTTGCATGGGGTTGTTTTCGAGATTTTCGGTCACGCGGGACTGGCGCGGGTTCCCGACGCCTCGAATTGCGACGAATAACATTCTCGGGCGAGCCCGAGAGGAAGAAGATTCCTCCGGGAACCGGGTTCCTCGCGGGTGTGGCGTCGCTATTTTTGCCACCCGCTTGAATTGCGCCACGAACGATATTCCATATGCCCGAGAATGGGGCGTTGGAGATCGACCATGCGCGAACTATCGGCGGAAGCCCGCCTGCACTTTCACGCGCGGCAAGTTTCAAGAAAGTCCGGGGCCGGAATTCACACCGCGGCGCTGTACAGCGCCTTTGCTGTGATCGCGGCGATCGTGTTCGGCACGCTGTCCGTCCACCCGTTCTGAGACCTTCTGAACAGTCAAAAGCCGCCGTCTGATGTGATCAGGCGGCGGCTTTGTATTGGCTGGGTGTGGATCGCTCAGTAGCGGCCGTAGCCGTAGCCGTAGCCGCCGCAGGTGTTGCAGGTCTGCTGAACCGGGGCGTAGTAGGAATAGCCCGGCGAGACCATCTCGGTGCGTTCCTGGGTGGCGTATTGCGGCGCGATCCGCTCATAGGCGACGCCTTCGGGCGCGACCATCACGGTCTTCGGCACCATCACGGTGCGATACTGCGCAGGGGTGCGATGCGCGACGACGCGGCCCGGCGCCACCATCACGGTTTCCTGCACGGTGCGATACTGCGGCGGCACCGTCTGCACCTGATAGCAGGTCGTGCAGGGCTGGGGCGGCGGCGTATAGCAGCTGTAGCAGCCGGCGGATGCAGCGCTGGTGAAGGCGGCGGTGGCAACCGCCGCAATGGCGAGGGAGAGGCTGGTGCGGAACATGCTTTCGTACCCAATTTCCTGAGAGGACAATCAAAGGCTCGGAATCTGCACCTAGCAATCAAACGGCAAGTTTGGGTTTAAGAAGACTCTTAACGGAATCTAAAAGGGCCGGCGCGGTGGCCGGCCCTCGGTCATTGCGTGGGCTGTTCAGTGCGCGGTCTTGAACGGCGCAACCGTGATGCCGGCCTGCTTCAGCGCTTCGCGCAGGCCCTGCGCGATCTCGACGGCGCCGCGCGTATCGCCGTGAATGCATACGGTATCGGTCTGCATCTTGATCACCTTGCCGGTGACCGAGACGACCGCACCATCCTGCACCATCCGCACCACGCGCTCGGCGATCGCCTTGGGATCATGCAGCACCGCACCGGGCTTCTTGCGCGACACCAGATTGCCGTCGTCCTCATAGGCGCGATCGGCAAACACCTCATGCGCCATCCGTAAGTTGGCGGCTTCGCCGGCGCGCACCAGCTTCGAGTTTGCCAGCACCACGAACACGAGGCTCGGATCGACGGCCTTGATCGCATTGGCGATCGCCCGCGCGGTCATGTCGTCCTCGCAGGCGACGTTGGAAATCGCGCCATGCGCCTTCACGTGGGTGACCTTGTGGCCGGCCGCAGTCGCGATCGCCTGCAAGGCGCCGATCTGGTAGGCGATCAGGTTCTCGATCTCCGAGGACGTCAGCCCCGGCATCGGACGGCGACCGAAACCATGCAGGTCGCGATAGCCGGGATGGGCGCCGACGCTGACGCCGCGCGCCTTCGCGAGCTCGACCGTCTTGCGCATGATGTCGGCATCGCCGGCATGGAAGCCGCAGGCGACGTTGACCGAGGTCGCTAGCTCGATCATCGCCGCATCATTGCCCATTTCCCAGGGGCCGAAGCTTTCGCCGAGATCGCAATTGAGGTCGACGGTTTTGGTCATGACGATCGATCCGTTTGTTGTGTTGATTCAGGGTAACGCGACTTGCCAGGTCGATACATCCACAGCGCTGACCGCCTGGCCCGCGACATTCGCATCCCGCAGCGCTTCGATGTTGAGACCAAAATCCTCGATGCCGCGGAGGCGGTCGGGCAGTGAACGCAGCAGCGCGTGGAGCTTGATCGCTTCGGCCTGCGCTTCCGCCATCGTCACCGCTTTGAAGCGGAACGGCCGGCCGGCCGAGAGCTGCGCGAAGCGACCGAAATCCGCCGTGATCACGGTCGCTATCTTCGGATAGCCACCGCTGGTGCCGCGGTCGGGCATCAGCACGATCGGCTGGCCGTTGCCGGGCACCTGGATGCTGCCGTTCACGGTGCCGTCGGAGACGATGTTGTGGCCGTCGAGGTGCCTGATGACGGGACCCTCGAGACGGTAGCCCATGCGGTCGCTGGTGGCCGAGATCTTCCACTCGCTGTCGATGAACAGCTTCTTGTTGTCCTCGGCGAACTCGTCGTCCTGCGGGCCGAACACGACGCGGATCGGCGCATCGGTCTCCGCCGGCAACTCGATGCGGCGCTCGGCGGCGGCGCTGGCGGCTTTTGTCGTCAGCTCGTCGCCGCTCTGCAGCGGGCGCGGGTAGGGGCTGCCGAGCCCGGCGCGGGCATTGACCGCGAGGCTGCCGAACATCGGCTCGCCTTCGATGCCGTGCTCGATCGCGAGATAGCTGAACGAACCACCGCGCGCGAAGCCGAGATTGAGCGTCTCGCCCTCGGCGAGCGTCGCCGAACTGTCGAACGCGACCGGCCGGCCGCCGATGTCAGCGTTGCGCGATGCCCCGGCGAGCCCGACGCGCACCGCGCCGCCGCGTGCGGTGAAGGCGGCGCCGAACGGGCCGATTTCGACCGCGGCGGCGAACGGGTCGTTGCCGACCAGCGTGTTGGCGGCCGCCAGTGAAAGCCGGTCCATCGCGCCGCTCGGCACCAGGCCGTAACGCTGCGAGCCCGGGCGCCCGCCGTCCTGCACCGAGCTTGCCGGGCCGATCGAGGTGACGACGAGCTTGCTCATGGCGTCACCAGTTCCGCGACGACCTCGCCGGCCTCGGCGGCGCGGTCCTGTTCTGCAAAGGTCTTGGCGTCGATCGCCGTAAAGGTGATGGCATCGCCTGGCTCCAGCAGGAACGTCGGGTCGCGATGCAATTGGTAGGTTCGCACCGGGGTGCGGCCGAGCAGGTGCCAGCCGCTCGGGCCGGCCAGGCACTGCACGCCGGTCTGGATGCCGCCGATCGAGATGGTACCGGCCGGGGTCAGCAGCCGCGGATCCTTGCGCCGGGGCATGTGCAGGAATGTCTCCAGCCCGCTGAGATAGGACCAGCCGGGCGTAAAGCCGATCATGGCGACGCGATAGTCGCCGGCGACATGGCGGGCGACGATCTGGTCGGGCGTGGTCTTGAGGCTCTTGGCGACATCCTCGAGATCGATGCCGTGCTCGCCGCCATAGGTGACGGGAATCCGCCAGCGCCGCGTGCCGGTCTCGGTCGGCGGTGCCTTGGCGGCGCGCGCGAGCAGCTGCTCGCCGAGCGCGTCGAAGCTGATCTGCACGGGATCGTAATGCACCAGCAGCGAACGGTAGGTCGGCACGGTCTCGGTGATGCCGGCGATCGGCTCGGCTGCGATCACCCGGTCGAGCGCGAGCACCCGCCGGTTGGCGGCATCATCGATGGTGCGGCTGAATTCCACCGTGATGGCGGCATCGCCACTCGGCAAAAGGCGGGGAGGACTTAAGGGTTCGGCCATTTGGATCAAGCGGACTTCGTCGGCCATCAAGCTAGCGTGTTTCGTGACAAAACGGAATTCGCTTCGTGCAAAATGACGCAGCAACTTCAATAAATTAATCGGCATGCCGGCGATAAATTTGGCTGATCGCAGCATTTTCGCGCAGCCCTTGACGCACGCCCTTTGCCCGGCAACATGCGCCGGTCTTTCCCTCCCATCGGAGCAAGCTCTCGAGATGTCACTGTCCACTGAGGCGATCGCGACGCTGTCGCACGTGTCCACCGCCACCATCACCACGGTCCTGCTCAAGAAGGGCCTGCGCAATATTTGGATGCGCGGCACCAAGCCGTTGAAGCCCGGGCTGAAGCGGCTGGTCGGACCGGCCTTCACGCTGCGCTTCGTTCCGGCCCGCGAGGACCTGGCGACGCCGGAATCGTGGTCGTCGCCGATCTCGACCCGCACCGCAATCGAGGCGATGCCGGCGGGCTGCATCGCGGTGGTCGATGCCATGGGCATCACCGACGCCGGCATCTTCGGCGACATCCTTTGCGCGCGGATGGTCAAGCGCGGGGTGACGGCGCTGATCACCGACGGCGTGGTGCGCGATGTCGAGGGCGTGCTCGGCACCGGCCTGCCGGTGTGGTGCGACGGCTACGCCGCGCCGCCGTCGGTCGCAGGGCTGACCTTCGTCGGCTGGGGCGAACCGATCGGCTGCGGCGGCGTTGCCGTGTTTCCGAACGACGTGGTGGTGGCGGACCAGGACGGCGCGGTGCTGATCCCGCAGGCATTCCTCGATCACGTGCTGGCCGAAGGGCCGGAGCAGGAACGGATGGAAGCCTGGATCGTCAACGAGGTGAACAACGGCGCCCAGCTGCCCGGCCTGTATCCGATGAATGCCGATACCAAGGCGCGTTACGCCGCATCCAAGAAATAACGTCAAGAAAGGGAGGTAACCCGATGGATATCCACGTTTCCGGCTCGCGGCCGACCCGCCGCGCGCCGAAGGAGCATTTCACCGGCAGCGTGCTGCAGGATCCGATCAACATGGCCCCGGCGCCGGCCCGGCTGAACGCCTCGCGGGTGTCGTTCGAGCCCGGAGCGCGCACCGCCTGGCACACCCATCCGCTCGGGCAGACGCTCTACGTGATCTCGGGCATCGGCCGCGTGCAGGCCAAGGACGGGCCGATCCGGGAAATCCGCCCCGGCGACGTGGTCTGGATTCCGCCGAACGAGAAGCACTGGCACGGCGCTTCGCCCGACAACAGCATGACCCACATCGCCATGCAGGAAGCGCTCGACGGGGTGTTCTCGACCTGGATGGAGCACGTCACCGACGAGGAATACAACGGCAAGCTCGGCTGACCGGTCGTTGCCGGCCAAAGGCAGAAGCCCCGCTTGTGAGCGGGGCTTCTACTTTTTCGGGACAGGCAATCAATTCACCCGCGTCCAGGTCTGGCCGCCGCAGAACATGCCGCCGAACGCGCAGCCCTGTACGCGCAGCGTGTCGGGGCTCTTCAGCGCGATGGTGGAATCGTAGGTGCTGCCGCTGTTCGGATCGAAGATGCGGCCGCTCCACTTGTCCTTGCCCGGCTTCATGTTGATCAGAACCTGTTCGCCGTTGGCGTTCGACTTCTTGTCGACCGAGTAGCCGCAGAGATTGGCGCCGCATTGCTCGATGCGGACCTTGCCTTCCTTCTCTTCAGTCAACCAGACGCCCAGCGGCGAGTTGGCTGCCTGCACCGGGTTCGCTGCAGGCGATGCGACACCGACCGTTGGCACTGGGACCGGACTCGCCGCCGGCGCCGCGCTTTGCTGCACGACCGGTGGCGGCTGTGGTGGTGGCGGTGCGGTCGCTGCCGTAGCCGGAGGTGGTGCGACGCTCGTGTTCGCGGGCTCGGTCATTGCGGCTGACGGCGCCGCCGGGGCGGCAGCCTGATCAATCGTAGCCGGAGCGGGTGATGCAGTGGCAGCGGGTGGCGTGACGGGCGGAGAGGGAGAATCCGTCCTGGCGTCTTTCGGTGTCGTCTCGCGCTTCTGCTCGGCGTCCCTGTGCTTGGTGCGTTTGGAACTGCGGCTGGTGTTGTCATAGACGCCGGGGATCGAAACCGTTCCACGATCCGGATCGATGCGGATGGTGCGGCCGCCGTAATCGAATGTGTATTGTGCCTGCGCTGTCACGGTGCTCGCCAGCACGAGCGCGGCGATCGCCAGAAGCTTCTTCATCTCGATCTCCAGTGCAGGGAATCCCGTTCGCAAGGCTATCTGGTGGCTGCCTCGTTGAACGTGTCCCAGATCACGGTCAGAACATGAGTCGTGTCCTCGCGGCTTAGGTTCAAAGCATTGGATCGCGGTTCGGTTTCAGGCCGTGCGCATCAATTTTTCGGAGCCGGGGTCTGACGCTGCAGGTTATTCGAACCACGCAGCGTAGATCTTCGCGTAGCTGCCGTCTTCGCGCGTGATGTGAAGCCACTGGTCGACGAACGCCTTCAAGGCGACGTCGCGCTGCATCCAGTAGGCTTTCTCGGCGAAGTCGAACGGCTTGTCGGGATGCACGGCGCAGAGCACACCGAGGTGCAGCTTCTGCTGATAGCGCGTCTCGGAGGCGTCGGTCATCATCAGATCGGCGTCGCCCTTGGCGATCTCGTCGAAGATTTTGGTGTTGTCGCTGAAGACGCGGATGTCGGCGGCCGTCACATTGGCGCGCGCAAAGCGCTCGTTGGTACCGCCGGGATTGACGATGACGCGGGTGCCGGGCTTGTCGATCTCGGCGAGCGTCTCGAACTTGCCCTTGTCGGCGCAGCGCGCGATCGGCGTCTTGCCCTCGCGCATGATCGGCGTCGAGAACAGGCCCTTCTTCTGCCGGTCGTAAGTGATGGAGATGCCGCCCATCGCGATGTCGAAACTGTCGGCCTCGAAATCCTTCATCATTTGCGGCCATGATGTCGGCACGAACTCAACCTTGACGCCGAGCGCCTTGCCGAGCGATTGCGCCATGTCGACGTCGAAGCCGCGAAATATCTTGGTCTCCTTGTCGAGCGCCGTGAAGGGCAGATAGTCGCCGGTCATGCCGACCCGCAGCGTGCCGCGCGCGACGATCTCATCGAGCCGAGATGGCGCCGGCTGTGCATGCGCAGCCGACAGGAGCAGAACGAGAGCGAGACCGGCCAGCGCGCGAAACATCTGATTTCTCCGTCAATTCCGATGACATGTCGTTGCGGAGCATTTAGACCAGATGGGACGATCGAGCCAGTATTGCGGGGCAAAAGTGACCATCTCGCTCCATGACGCATCCGTCGGTGTTTATGTGCCGTATCTGCGCAATCTTTCCGCGCTGCTCGATCATGCCGAGGCGCACGCCAGGGCGCGCAAGCTCGATCCAGACGTGTTGCTCGGAATGCGGCTCGCGCCGAACATGTACAGCCTTCGCCAGCAGGTCGGGGAGGCGAACCGGCACGTCGTCCTGAGCTGCGCCTTGCTGGCGGGGTGTGCGCCGCCGGTCTTCCCTGACGCGTCAATCGACATCGCCGGGCTGAAAGCGCGGATTGCCGCTACGATCGATTTTGTGCAGGGCCTGCCGCGGGAGGTGATCGACGCCGCGACCGACATGAACGTCGTATTCACGTTCAGGAGCGGCGCAACCAGGCCATTCACCGGCAAGTCCCTGATCCTGACCTTCAGCGTTCCGCAGTTCTTCTTCCATGTCGCAACCGCCTACGACATCCTGCGTCACGCCGGCGTCGATCTCGCGAAGAAGGACTTTCTGGGACCGCCGCGGCCGCCGCAGGGCTAGGCCTCGTTGCTGTCCCGGCTCATCCGCAGGGCGGCCGCAGTGCGGCTGGCGATCTCGTGCTTGAAATGCTCGAAGCGCCGCCGCGCTTCGGCTTCGCGATCATCGACGAATTTGATCGCGGCATCCCGGCCCATCGGGCCATTGACCAGTGGGGCCGTTCCTTCGCCGACGGTCTCGTCGACATAGTACTGGGCGCCGTCCTGGCGCACCGTCCAGCGGAAGCGCAGCGCAGCCATCGGGCCTGGGCCGGACTTGGAATAGCCGTCGGCCTCGATCGGTTGGGGCGGCTGGATCGGCTCCGGCTCCGGCGCGCTCGGCTCGGGCTCACTCGTCGGCGGCTCACTGGGCTCAGCCTGTGCGACCGGCTGTGACGGTTCGGTCGGCGCCGGCTCCTCGATCGGCTCCGGCTCGACAGCCGCCGGTTCGGCGGGCGCGGCCTCGATGGTCACGGTCTTGATGGATACGGTCTCGACGGTAACGACTTCGATCGACGTCGGCAGGGGCGGTGGCATTGCGATCGAGACTGGCGGCGTCGGCTCAGCCGCCCCGTCGGTCGTGTCGTCCGGCGACTTGGCCTTCTCGTGAGGTGTCTTGGTCTGATCGAGAATGCTCGCGATCGCGGCAAGCGCATTGTCGGTCGGGTCGCTCACGGTTCGGTCTCCCAGGCACAACGCCGGCGGAATCGCGCCGACGCCCTTTCTATCTACCTGATCTGACTATCCTTTGTCAGCTAGGCGCTTCGCTTGATGGAGCTAGGCGCAGACCGGCGGTCGCTTGTCCTTCCAGGGACGAACCTGTTCAAGCTGGGCGGCCAGGCGGAACAGCAGTCCTTCCTCGCCGAGCTTGGCCGCAAACATCATGCCGAGCGGCAGGCCGGCCTTGTTCCAGGCCAGCGGCACCGACATCGCCGGCTGCCCGGACATGTTGAACATCGAGGTGCCCGGCATGTAGCGGCGCAGCACCGGCGCGATGTGGCTCAGATCCTCGGACATCGTGTTCAACTCGCCGAGACGAAGCGGCGGCGCGCACAGGGTCGGGCTCAGGAAGACGTCGCAGCCCTCGAAGAAGGTCGCGAGCCCGCGCGAGACCTGGAACGCCGCAAGCTGCGCCGCGACATAGTCGGCCGGCGTCATCTTCACCGAGTTCTGGCCGCTGGCGAGCGTCAGCCGCTCGACGTCGTCAGATGTCAGCGTGCGCCCGACCCGCTGCTCGAGCAGGCGAATGGTCAGGGCCGTGTTGCCGCCGACGATCGTGGTCATGAGCGCGGCGGGATCGGCTGCAAGCGGCGGCGCGCGCTCCTCGACATGATGGCCAAGGCCGGCCAGCAGCTTGGCGGTGTCGCGCACCGCCGCTGATATCTCCGGGTCGATGGCATCGCCATAGGGCGACTTGTCGGTGAAGCTGATGCGCAGCTGGCCGGGGTCGCGGCCGACTTCCTGCGAGAACGGCCGCTCCGGCGGCGGCGCGACGTAGAGGCTCGACGGCTCCGGGCCATGGATCGCATCCATCATCACGGCGCTGTCGCGGACGCTGATGCTGAGCACATGGCCGACCGAGAAACCGCCCCAGCCTTCGCCGCGATCGGGACCGCAGGGGTTGCGGGCGCGCGTCGGCTTCATGCCGAACACGCCGCAGGCGGAGGCGGGAATCCGGATCGAGCCGCCGCCGTCGCTGGCATGCGCGACGGGCAGGATGCGCGCGGCGACCGCAGCGCCGGCGCCGCCGGACGAGCCGCCGGAGGAATGCTGGAGATTCCAGGGATTGCGGGTCGGGCCGAACAGACGCGATTCCGTCGTCGGCATCAGGCCGAATTCCGGGCTCGCGCTCTTGCCGAAGATCGCAAGTCCCGCATTGAGGAAGCGCTGGGTCAGCGTCCCGTTGTGGTCTGCGACGAAGTCCTTCAGCAGGCTGGCGCCCGACGTGGTGCGGGTGCCCTCGAGCAGATCGAGGTCTTTCAGCAGGAACGGAACGCCGGTGAACGGGCCGTCGGGCAAGCCCTTGGCGATCTGGCGCTCGGCGTAGTCGTAATGCTTGACGACGACCGCGTTGATCTTTGGGTCGACGGCGGTGGTGCGCGCGACCGCCTCGTCGAGCAGCTCCTTCGCCGTCACCTCTTTCTTGCGGACCAGCTCGGCGAGACCGACCGCATCGTAGTTGCCGAATTCCTTGAAGGCCATTTGGGTACTCCGCATCGCCGGGCCGATCCTGCCGATCGGCCGCGGCGCCAACGAGAAAGCTGAAAGGTCAGCCGAGGACGTCCTGGTTGATTACATTCTGGCGCAGCGGATTGCCGTCCAGCACGCTCAGGATATTGCGCGCGGTCTGCTCGCTCATGCGATCGACGGCCTCGACGGTCACGCCGGCCACATGCGGTGCCATGATCACGTTGGGCAAGGCGTGCAGGGGCTGGCCAACCGGCGGCGGCTCGACCTCGAACACATCGAGACCGGCGCCGGCGAGCTTGCCCGACACCAGCGCGTCGTGCAGCGCATTCTCGTCGACGATGCCGCCGCGGGCGGTGTTGATGAGGTAGGCGGTCGGCTTCATCAGCCTGATCCGCGCGGCGTTGAACAGGCCGACGGTCTCGGGCGACTTCGGGCAGTGGATGGTGACGAAATCCGCTCGCGGCAGCGCCGCCTCCAAGCTCGGCACGGCCTCGCAGCCGGCCGCGGTGATCTCGCTGGCGGGCTTGTAGGGATCATAGACCAGCACGTTCATTTCCATCGCGAGGCAACGCTTGGCGGTGCGGGTGCCGATCCGGCCGAAGCCCACGATCAAAACGGTCTTGCCGTAGAGATCGAAGGGCAGCACGCCGAGCCGGCTCGCCCAGGTGCCGTCCTTGACCATCGAGTGCATTTCCTGCGCGCGCTTGGCCAGCGTCAGCATCATGAACAAGGCATGCTCCGCGACCGACGGCGAGTTCGCGGTGCCTGCGACCATCAGCGGCACCTTGCGGCGGGACAGCGCCGGCACGTCGACCGCGTCGTAACCAACGCCGATCCGGGTCACCACCAGCATGCCCTTGGAGGCCTCGAGCTCCGCCTCGCCGAAGCGGGTGGCGCCGAGCGCCACACCATGGACCGGCGCGTGCTGCTCCAGCATCGCCTGGAAGTCCTTGGCCGAGATCAGGTTGGGAAATTCGATGAGTTCGACGTCGTCCCGCTCGTTGAGGAGCGCCCGTGCCCCCGGTGACAGAGTCTGGGTGATGAAAATCTTCTTCTTGTTGGTGGCCATTTCCTGCCCTTGAGGTTTCTTGTAAGCCGTCAAAGGACGGCGCCGGTCACCTCGTTTAGCAAATGCATATTGTTGAGGTCCACAGCCAATCGGAGCGGGCTGCCATCCTGCGCGCCGGCATTGGGACTGACCCGGCCGCAGATCTGGCCGCCTTCGAGCGTGAAATAGACCAGGGTCTCCATCCCCATCGGCTCGGTGACGTCGAGTACTGCGTCGAACGGCTCGACGCCGGGCTCGGCATGCGGCCGCGCCTCCATGATGTGCTCGGGCCGGATGCCGAGCAGCAGCCTGTCGGTGCGCGAGAGGGCCTGGTAGCGCGCGGCGCGCGCCGGCGGCAGCGCGAAGGCGAGGCGATCGGTCAGCCGGACGTTGAGCTTGCCGCCGACGTCCTCGAGCCGGCACGGCACGAAGTTCATCGCGGGCGAGCCGATGAAGCTTGCGACGAACCGCGTCGCCGGCTTGTGATAGAGCTCATTAGGCGTGCCTATCTGCTCGATCCTGCCGTGGTTCATCACCACCACGCGGTCGGCCAGCGTCATCGCCTCGACCTGATCGTGGGTGACGTAGACGGTCGTGGTGCGGACCTTCTGATGCACCTTCTTGATCTCGATCCGCATCTGCACGCGCAGCTTGGCGTCGAGGTTGGACAGCGGCTCGTCGAACAGGAACACCTTCGGATTGCGCACGATCGCACGTCCCATCGCGACGCGCTGGCGCTGGCCGCCGGAGAGCTGCTTGGGCTTGCGGTCGATCAGGTCGGTGATGTCGAGCATCCGGGCGGCCTCGGTGACCCGGCTCTTGATCTCCGCCTTGGGGTAGTGCTTCAGCCGCAGCCCGAACGACATGTTCTCGGCAACGGTCATATGCGGATAGAGTGCGTAATTCTGGAACACCATCGCGATGTCGCGGTCCTTCGGCGGCACGTCGTTGACGACATCGCCGCCGATCATGATGTCGCCGTCGGAAATGTCCTCGAGGCCGGCGATCATCCGCAAGGTCGTCGACTTGCCGCAGCCGCTTGGGCCCACCAGCACCACGAACTCATGGTCGGCGATATCGAGGTCGATGCCGCGCACCGCCTCGACCTCGTCGTAACGCTTCACCACCTTGCGCAAACTGACGTCGGCCATGAATTCCTACCCTTGTCGCGTTCAACCCTTCGTCGCACCGGCGGTCAGGCCGGCAATGTAGTAGTCCATCAGGAAAGCGTAGATGATCAGCGGCGGCGCGGCGCCGAGCAGGGCGCCGGTCATGATCTGTCCCCAGTTGAAGACGTCGCCTTTGATCAAGGTGGTGATGATGCCGACCGGCAGTACGAGCTGATCCGTCGAGGTCGTGAACACCAGCGGATAGAGGAACTGGGCCCAGGAAACCGTGAAGGCAAAGATCGTGGCCGCGATCAGGCCTGGCAGGGCGACCGGGATGAAGATCCGGGTCAGCGTCTGGAACCAGCTCGCGCCATCGATGATCGCGGCTTCGTCGAGCTCCTTCGGGATCGAGGCGAAATAGCCGATCATGATCCAGGTGCAGAACGGCACCGTCAGCGTCGGATAGATGAACAGCAGCACGTACCAGCGATTGACGAGCTGGATGCCAGTCCAGTCGCCGAACACGGCGAACATCTTGAACAGCGGGATGAACAGCAGGCTGTCCGGGATGAGATAGGTGAGGAACACGCCGGTCGCGAGCGTCGCCGAGCCCCAGAATTTCATCCGCGCCAGCGCAAAGGCGGCCGGCACGCTGATCAGCATCGTGATGGTGACGACGATGATCGAGACCCAGGCCGAATTCCAGAAGAAGCGCAGGAACTGGTTCGAGGTCAGCAGCTGGACGTAGTTTTCGAGTGTGGGTTGATGCACCCACCACGGATTGGTCGCCGCTGAAATCTCCGCGCTACCCTTCAGCGACGTGATCAGCATGTAGAATGGCGGTGTCAGCGAGAAGATCGCAAACAGCGTCAGGAAGAAATAGGACCAGCGCAGCGCCCAGGTCCGGTCACGGCTCATGCTGCCGTATTTCACCTTGCGCGTCGGTCCCGCCTTGTCGATCGTCACGGTGCTCATCAGGATTCGTTGCCGCGTTTGGTGATGTCGCGCAGGATGAAGATCGCCGCGACAGCGAGGATCGGCACCATGAACAGCGAGACGCTGGCGCCGAGCGGAATGTCGCTGCCCTCGATGCCGACGCGGAACGCCCAGGTTGCGAAGATGTGGGTGTGGTCGAGCGGGCCGCCCGCGGTCAGGATGCGGACGATGTCGAAATTGGCGAAGGTCACGATCAGCGAGAAGAGCGTCGTGATCGCGATGATGTTGCGCATCATCGGCAGGGTCACGTACCAGATGCGCTGCCACCAATTGGCGCCGTCGATTGCCGCCGCCTCATAGAGCTGCTCGGGTACCGATTTCAGCGCCGCCAGATACATGATCATGAAGAACGGCGCGCCGTACCAGACATTGACCAGGATCACCGAGAACCGCGCCCACATTGCGTCGCCGGTCCACGGGATCGGCCCGATGCCGAAGATGGAGAGCGTATAGTTGAACGCGCTGTAGGACGGGTCGAACAGCCACAGCCAGGCCAGCGTACTCATCGCCGGCGGGATCACCCACGGCACCAGCAGCATGCCGCGCCATTTGCGCTGCTTGTTGGCGGGCACGTTGTGCACAAAATGCGCGACGATGAAGCCGATCAGCGCTTTGAAGATCACCGCGGAGATCGCGAAAATGCAGGATTGCTTGACCACCAGCCAGAAAGTGTCGCGCTTGAACAGGAACTCGAAATTGCCGAAGCCGACGAACTTCGTCATCGCCTTGTTCAGCGTCGCCAGATGCAGCGAATAGATCGCCGGATAGATCACCAGCACGGCGATCAGCAGGATCAACGGCAGCGTCATCAGGAACGCGGACATCGACTTGCGCCGCAGCGCGTTGCGCAGGCCGACCCGTCTACGCCCCGACTGGGCTGCAGCTGTGCGGTTGGACTGGAATGCGACATCGACCATAACGGAGGTCCCTCGCGCGGGTTGGTTGCACAGCTCGCCGGTTCGGCGGTCGGGGTACGAAAACGAGACCTCGCGCGACCGGCACTATCTGCGGCCGCGCGGGGCTCGATTGCCGTCAGCTTCGCATGAAGCCTTCGCACTCGCCCTCGGCCCAGGCTAGCGTCTTCTCCATGGCTTCACCCTGGTAGTACCGCAGGCACATCTTGGTCAGGGTGGCCTGGAAGTAGATCTGCTGCGCGACCTTGGGCGGTGCAGGCGAGGCCGCAATCGACAGCGTCTGGTGCTTGTAGGGGTTCGGGTAGTGATAGAGCGTGCCCTTGGGCGGGCCTTGCTCTTCCCAGACCTTCAATGTCGTGAGCTTCTCGTAGGCCGGCAGGTCGTAGCCGCCGCTCGCGACCACCATCTTCTCGATCGACGCAGGTTGCGACAGGAAGGAAAGCAGGCTCTTGGCCGCCTCCTTGTTCTTTGAGAACGACCAGATCGACCAGAAGAACGGCAGATAGGGCGCAAAACGTCCCTTCGGGCCGGCCGGGAACCCGTGCGTCCAGCATTGCTCCGCGACTTGCGGCGCGTCGCGCTTGGCAACCGCCCACGCGCTCGGCGGGTTCATGATCATCGCGCCTTTGCCCGCGACCAGCCATTTGTTGTTGGAGGCATCGTCCCATGCGGCGACGTCTGGCGGCAGGAAGGCGAGCAGCTTCTTGTAGAATTCGAGCGACTGGCGCACCGCGTCGGTCTTGACGGTCAAATTGCCCTTGGCGTCGACCAGCTGCGCACCGAACGACTGGAAGATCGCACCGGCGGTGTCGACACTGTCGCTGGTCTCGCCGAGGCCGATACCGAACGGGAAGCCGGCCTTGTGGCAGGCTTCGGCCGCTTTGAGGAACGTATCGAGGGTCCAGTTATCCGCCTTCGGCGGGCTCCCGGCCGGATACATTTCCTGCACATCGATGCCGGCGTGCTTCTTCATCAGGTCGATGCGCGAGCAGGGGCCCTTGATCTGGCTGCCGACGCTGGCGGGAACGCCAAGCCATTTGCCGTCGGCCTGGCCGAGATACTTCACCGTGCCATTGACCTCGCCATTCAGCTTGACGAGCGGGTCCATGATGTCGTTGACCGGCTCGAGCAGCTCGGCATTGGCCTGCGGCCACCACGTCGGCATCTGGAAGATATCGTGACCCGATTTCGCCTGCGCCTCGGCAGCGATGGTGACGATGTTCTTGTTGCCCTGGCTGGTGATGTAGTCGATCTGGACCTCGACCTTTTCCTTGGCGGCCCATTCATTGACCAGATCGGTGGACGCACTGTTCGCGCCCGGCACCCAGTGATCCCAGAAGCCCATCGAGAGCTTTCCGGCTGCGTAGGCGCCACGCACGTAGGGGGCTGTGATGAGCGCCGCCGATGACAGCGCTGTCGCTGCAACGAATTCTCGGCGTGAAAGCGTCTTCCGTGACATGGCGTTCCCTCCCTGGCGAGCCACCGGACAAAAGACTTTTCGAATCCCGTTGTCGTTTTTGTGCGTCGCGTTCGCGCGACGTCGCGGGATTTCGTTCACACTGATCAGAACAGAATTGCCGGCGGCTGTCGAGAAACGAGATGCCCTTGTCGCGTAGTACTAACGTTGTGGTCAAATCGCAGGCAGTGCCGGCGTCACCGCGGATTACAGCACCTGTTGAGATCTTGCTGCGGCGCACGCGAGACCTGCTGAACGCACGCGCCGACGGGTGCGCGGTTGAGCCGCAGCTCTCAAGTCTGCCTGACCGAACCCTGTTCCGTCATGTTGATGCCCGGTGCAGCCGATAGACTTGCCGAAGGGGGAGACGATAAAATTCGGATTCGTCGAGCCTGCCCGCCGCATCAACCCTGCAATCCACCATCGATCACGGAGACCCGATCATGCTCATCCCGGTAGCGAAGCTGCGAGCACGATGGAGATTGTGCGCCGCGGTTGCGGCCACCACCGTCACGCTGCTTGCAGTGCCTCATATGGTCGATGCGCAGATCGTGCAGGGGGTCGAGCAGGGCGCGCGCGAAGGCAACAAGGCTGCCGGACCGGTCGGCGGGGTTCTCGGCGGAGCCATCGGCGGCGTGGTCGGGGTCGTGACCGGCGTGACCGGGGTGTTGACCGGCAACAACGGCAACCCCAATGCCGGCAACAGCAAGAACGCACAGGCGCCGGCGTCCGGTGACAAGCAGGGCGCTAAGGCCGCCAAATCGGCCAAGGCCGCCGCCAAGGACAAGGGCGCCAAACAAGCGCCGACGGTGCTGACCCAGGCCGGCGCACCGCAGCTCACGGCCGAACAGATCGTCGCCAACAGCGACGCCAACATCGAGCGGATCAAGAAGGAGCTCAACCTGACGCCGGAGCAGGAGAAGAACTGGGCCGGCTTCAACAGCGCGATGCACTATCTCGGCCACAATGGCGCGGACCGGCTCAACCTGCGCATTGCACGCGCGCAGCGAGATCCGCCTGACGACATCATCGAGCAGATGCGCAACGAGGCCCAGTTCCTCAACGATCGCGCGGTCGATCAGCGCGGCGTGGCGGACGCCGCCGAGCCGCTGTTTGCGAGCCTCGACGACAAGCAGAAGCAAATCTTCATCAACGAAATGGTTCGCCTCAGCCACGAGCGCGGGCTCGACTAAGCGCGAAGTGGGGACGAATAGCCGGGCCACCATGCCCTGGGGTAGGTTAAAGGCGCAGCACCCGGCTATTCTGCCGCAGCGGCGCGGCCCGGTTAATTCGTCATTCAATGTTGAAGAAAAACCGACCGGATCACGCCCGAGTGATGGCCGAGTCAGGGCCTTGTCGGGAACCGCTTTCGCAATGGGAAATATTGGCCGGCGCTTTGCGTCGGCGATTTGTTGAGCAGGGAAATCCGCTTCAGCTCTTGGGGAAGTTCAGCTCCACGCCGACGCCGTCGGGATCGTAGAGGAATATCTGGGTGTCGCCGGTGCGCGGCACGATCTGCTCGCGGAAGCTGATGTTGTTCGCCTGGAGGCGCTTGCGTACGGCATCGACGTCGGTCGCGGCAAAGGCGATATGGTCGAGACGACCGGTGTCCTCATATTTCTTCTCCGTCCCACGCACGACGATGCCGTCGCGTGGCTTGCGGGTGCCCATTAAATGGACGGCGGCCTGGCCGCCGGAATAGAGCCAGTAGCCGGGGAAATCGAGCGGCGGCCGATCGCCATTCTCGAGCCCGAGCACGTCGCAATAGAACGCCTTGGTCTTCTCCAGATCCTGCGGCTCGATGGTGAAATGCTGCAGTCCGCCCAATGGCATGGTTCTTCTCCCTGAGAATTCAGATCAGACGAAGCTGAGGTCGGCATCGACGCCGAGCATCCAGGCGCCGACGGTCTCGAAATGGCTCAAGCGTCCCTGCAGCTGCTGGGTCACGGTGTGGATGTCGCGGAAGCGGCGTTCCAGCGGATGGCCGTCGAAGATCGCGGTGGCGCCGGCCGTGCTGTAGGCGAAGTCGACGGCTTCCCGCGCCTTGTGGATGGCGTGCGTTGCCGCCATCCGGATCGTCATGCGCTGCGCGACCGTGATGCTGTGGCCGGCAACCAGGTCTTTCCAGATGTCCGCCATCGACTGCAGCAGGAAGGCGCGGGCGGCGCGCAGACTGACCTCGGCCTGGGCGAGGCCGGATTGCACCACGGCATTGTCGCGCAAGGTCGTCTTCATGCCGCGCGGCACCTTGTTGCGGGCGACGTCGACGAAATTGTCCAGTGCGCTGCGGGCGATGCCGCAGGCGACCCCGGCGAAACCGACCTGGTAGCAGGTGTGGTTGCTCATCCGGTACAGCGGCCCGTTCTCGCGGCACTCGCGGTCGAATTCGCGGGTGATCGAATGGTCCGAGCGGACGAAGAAGTCGTTGAGCGCGAACTGGTCGCTGGCGGTGCCGCGCAGCCCGACCGTGTTCCAGATGTCGGTCCATTCGACGTCCTCGGTCCGCACCAGCATGGTGCGCTCGAGCTGCTCGCCGTTGGCGTCGCGGCGCGGCGAGCCGTCCGCGGCGTAGATCGGGCAGTGGGCGCCGAGCCAGGTGGCGTGCCGCCCGCCAGACGCGAATGACCAGACCCCGCTGACGCGGTAGCCACCCGCGCATTCGATCGCCTTGACCTTCGGGCCGGGGCCCCAGGCCAGCACGGCGCGCGGGTCGGCAAACATCTCCTGCGCGACCGGCAGGTCGAGATAGGCGGCCGACATCGCGCAGCCGCCGGCCTGGCTCAGGCACCACGCCGTTGAGGCATCAGCCTTGGCGATGGTCTCGATGACATGGAAGAAGGTGACGGGATCGGTCTCGATCCCGTTGGTCGAACGCGGCAACAGCAGGCGGAACAGCCGCGCCTCATGCAGCCGGTCGAGCAAATCGGGCGGCAGCCGGCGGGTTGTCTCAATTTCGTCGGAGGCGGCCGCAACCACGTCCCGGACCGCCTCGGCGCGGGCGATCACGTCACGGTCGCCGGCAAGATCCGCAGAAGTCGTATTCATGTCCGCCTCCCTCAGGCGCGCCGGATCGTTGCGGAGGCCGCGACGTCAGCCGCCGCGTTGAGCTCCCGGTCGATCTGCTCGATCGATTTGCCGCGGGTCTCAAGCCCGAAGAACAGATAGACCGCGCCCGCCATCAGGAACCAGCAGCCGAGATAGACGAAGGCGGTCGGGATCTGGGTCAGCGGCACGTCCGGCTTGAGATAGTTGCTCGAGCCGACGATCAAGGCGAGGCCGACCGGCCCGATGATCTTGCCGATGCCGCCGAAGCCGTAGGCGGATCCCATGCCCGTGGTGCGCAGATGCGACGGCCAGACCTCCGCGGCATAGGGGCCGACGATCGCAAAGCCGCCGTCGGCGAAGAAGAAGGCTGCGCCGAGCAGCAGCCAGAACGCCGACATGCCGAACAGCGTCGCGTCGTAGTGATAGCCGGCAATGATGGTCAGCGCTCCGGCGCCGAAGCCGAGCAGGCCGCCGGCCACGCGCCGTCCCAATAGCTCCGAGAAATACGAGAACGAGAGGCGGCCGAGGAAGCCGGTGACGCTGAGCAGGATCATCATCTTGGCAGCCTCCTGCGGCGTGACCTTGAGCAGCAGCACGAACAGCGCGGGCGCCCATAGCGTGATGCCGTAGACGCCGGTCTGCGCGCCGGCATTGCCGAGCCAGGAGACGATCAGGCTGCGCGGATATTTGAACAGGTCGAACCAGCTCGTCTTGACGATCGGGCCGGCGTCGGCCGCGCTCGGCAAAGGCAGTTCCGATGGCGGCACCTCGAGCGCCCAGGCGAGCGACTTGCGGGCGTCGTCGTAGCGTCCCTGCCGGCACAGCCAGCGCGGCGACTCGGGAACCCAGAGCCTGACCAGCAGCACCAGGACCGCCGGCAGCACGCCGATCGCAAACAGCAGCCGCCACTGATCGGTGCCCATGATCGCGCCCAGCACCGCGCCAAGGCCGACGCCGAGCGGGATCACGCAGGTGACGAGGCCGCCGACCCAACCGCGCTTGTGCGAGGGCATGAACTCCTGCACCAGCGGCAGGTCGACGCAATACAGGCCGCCGACGCCGGTGCCGACGAAGAAGCGCAGGATCGCCAGGTAAACCCAGCCATTGTCGGGGGTGAAATAGAGCAGGCCGGTCGCGATCGAGAAGTTCAGCACCGTGCCGATGAAGACGATGCGGCGCCCGACGCGGTCGGCGAGCCAGCCCCAGAGATAGGCGCCGATGATGGCGCCGATGCCGGAACTCATCAGCACGGTGGCCGACTGGCCGAAGGTGAGCTTCCACGGGCCGATCAGGAAGGCGAGCACAAAGCCGATCAGGAAGTAGTCGAAGAATTCCAGCGCATCGCCGATGATGGCCGCGGCAAGGATCTTGATCTGGTTGCCGGTCAGAGTCGTCCGGCGATCGAGAATCTCGAACATGGCGCGTCTCCCCATGGCGCCTGTTCATTGTTGTTGGGAGCGTGCGTTGCGCCAGCGCATCGCCCATAGGATGAAGCTATCCTTGCGCCGTCGCGAACGGCAAGCCCGCACCGACGCGGGGCTCATCTGCACGGACGCGATAAGCAATCCGGCTTACTGCTGCGCACAAATCGTAGTGCGAAAACCCGAAGTGGGCGGCACCAGCCGTTGACTCCGGCAATGCCGATCCCCCACGTTTGGGTACACAAAGCTTGGGGGGCAGGCCGGGTGGACGAAAAGCGCAAGCATCCGCGAACCGAGGTCAATGAACCCGGCTATGTCTCGTCGGGCGGTTCGGTCATGCATTGCACGATCGTGAACATTTCGCCGGAAGGCGCCGCCATCGAGGTCGAGAATCCGGCCTTCGTCCCGCACAGATTCCGCCTGATGATGGCCCGTGAGGCATCCGTCGTCTATGAGTGCCAGGTGATCTGGAGCAAGAAGACCCGGATCGGAGTGAGCTTCGTGGCGACCGCGTGAGCGCGGCGATCAGCAACTGTCCTAGCGGCGCGCCGGAGCCGCCTGGAATGGCCGTCTGCCGATTACGGACGGCGCGTTGCGCCGGCGGCTTCGTTCCGGGTCATGCGAAAATCCCTTGAACCCGTGTCAGCGCCACATGCCACGCATCCGGGCGCCGATGTCGATCGGCGGCGCGCGATTGGCGGTTGAGGCTTGCGCGGCGGCGGCGCGTGGCCAGGTGGTCCGCTCGAACATCGGCAGCAGTCGCTCCGGGATGAAGCGGGTCCGCGAGGCGTACATGTGGCGGTCGCCCCTGGCGGCCTGGCCGTGGACGAAGAAGCGCTGCGGCACCAGCAAATGCAGGTCGTCCTTGGCCCGGGTCATCGCGACATAGAGCAGGCGGCGCTCCTCCTCGAGTTCGGCCGAGGTGCCGGCACCGAGGTCGGACGGCATGCAGCCGTCGACGACGTTGAGCACATAGACCGATTTCCACTCCTGCCCCTTGGCGGAATGGATGGTCGACAGGATCAGGTAATCCTCGTCGAGCAGCGGCACGCCCGCCTGGTCGCTGGTCGCGTCGGGCGGATCGAGCGTGAGCTCGGTGAGGAAGCGTTCGCGTGACGGATAGCCGGCGGCGATCTGTTCGAGTTGGATGAGGTCGGCGCGGCGGACCTCGCTGTCTTCATGGATGCGATCGAGATGCGGCTCGTACCAGAGCCGCGCGCGCTCGATGTCGACGGGCCATTCCGAGTAGCGGAGGTTCTCGATCGCCTCGACGAACAGCCGCCAGTCGGCGCCGGCGCGGGGTGGGGCGGGCAGCGCTGCGAGCGCAGCAATCGGATCGGCGGCCTCGGCCATGCGGTCGAGTACGCGCTGTGCCGAGGCCGGCCCGACGCCGGGCAATAGATGCAGGATGCGAAAGCCCGCGACCCGGTCGCGCGGATTGGCGGCGAAGCGCAGCAGCGCCAGCATGTCCTTGACGTGCGCGGCGTCGAGGAATTTGAGGCCGCCGAATTTCACGAACGGAATATTGCGGCGAGTCAGCTCGACCTCCAGCGGACCGCTGTGCGAGGAGGTGCGGAACAGCACCGCCTGGTGCTTCAACAGCGTGCCTTCCTCGCGATTGGCCAGCACCTGCTCGACGATGTAGCGGGCCTGATCGGCCTCGTCGCGGACCGTGACCAGCAGCGGTTTGCGGGTCGAGGTGCGGTCGCTCCACAGGTTCTTGGTGAAGCGTTCCTTGGCGAGCGAGATCACGCCGTTGGCGGCCGACAGGATCGGCTGGGTCGAGCGATAGTTGCGGTCGAGCGTGACGATCTCGGCGGCCGGGCTGAACTGGCTCGGGAAGTCGAGGATGTTGCGCACGGTGGCGGCACGGAACGAATAGATCGACTGCGCGTCGTCGCCGACCACGGTGAGCCCGTGCCCGGCCGGCTTGAGCGCGAGCAGGATCGAGGACTGCAGGCGGTTGGTGTCCTGATATTCGTCGACCATGACATGATCGAAGCGGCCGCCGATCTCCTCGGCCAGCGCGCTGTCCGTCACCATCTGCGCCCAGTAGAGCAGGAGGTCGTCGTAATCGAGCACGTTCTGCCGCTGCTTGGCTTCGACATAGGCCGCGAACAGCTGCTTCAATTCACTGGCCCAGCCGGAGCACCAGGGGAAGAACTGGCCGAGCACGGCCTCGACCGGCAGTTCCGCATTCACGCAGCGCGAATAGATCGCAAGGCAGGTGCCCTTGGTGGGGAACCGGCTTTCGGTACGGGAGAAACCGAGATCGTGACGGACCAGGTTGATCAGGTCGGCGGAGTCCTCGCGATCATGGATCGTGAATGCCGGGTCGAGCGCGATACGCTCGGCGAATTCGCGGAGCAGCCGCGCGCCGATGCCGTGGAACGTGCCGGCCCAATTCAGCGCATCGGTCATGACGGAGGCGCGATCGCCGAGCACACGGCGGGCGATGCGCTCGACGCGGCCGGCCATCTCGGCCGCGGCACGCCGCGAGAAGGTCATCAACAGGATGCGGCGCGGATCGGCGCCGGCGACGATCAGATGCGCGACGCGATGGGCGAGCGTGTTGGTCTTGCCCGAGCCCGCGCCCGCGATCACCAGCAGCGGCGCGCCGACGATGCCATCGTCGCCGACCCCGTACTCGACGGCGCGGCGCTGCTCGGAATTAAGCGCATCGAGATAGGCCGTGTTGGCAAGATCAGGCACGAATCACCCCCAGGAAACGCCGGATGAAACGCTAACAGACATTGCGATTCAGTGGGGCAGGCGCAGCTGCGCGGACGCGGAGAAATTAGATTGACATTAACGCGCCGCGGCGCACAACCGCGCCATGGGTGACACTTCCAAATCCGACACGCCGCTGAAGGCGACATTCAAGGTGCGGCTGAATGGCGAGACGGTGACGCTCGCGACCGTCGGCCAGGCCTACCGCTTCATCAGCAATCTCAGCGCCGTCGAATGGATGGAGTTCCGCTCGCTGCACGACGACGCGCTGGCTGCGCTGGAGCGAGCCGCCGGCAACGCCATGCTGACCGTGCAGGCGACCAGCGCGCTGCGGGTGCTGTTCGTCCGCGCAAAATTGATTTGAAAAGAAATGGGCCGCCTTTGGCCCTCCGAGGCGGCCCGAGAGTGCGGCCGAAGTGCATGGTGCGCCCGGCCGTCGCGTGTACCGCCGTTACCTTGTTTGCGGCCATAACGACAAGGGCCGTACGCAACCACCGCCGATTCGGCTGTAGCTGCCGCGCCACAATCAGGAGCCGGCGTCGTCGACGAGGCGGTCATACACAAGCGCAGAGCGCATGTTGATCGTCGCGATCCTCAGGTAGCTGGGTTCGCGCATCGCGTTGTTGAACATCAGGATCGCCGTCTTCCAATAGCCGCGCTCGCGCTGATCCGCGTTCAGCGCTGACAGATAGTCCGCCGCGTCGCCAACCGTTGCGAGTATTCGCCCGTCCTTGAGCGTGATCGGGAACGCAAGCGGCGAGCGCTTCTCCAACTCGAGCACGAAAGACTTCCCCCCCAGATCAAGCAGCGGCAAAGCAGCAATAACAGAACAGACCCAGCTGCGCCGCTATATCAGAGCCTCAGGGGGGTGGCTCAGAACGAGTCCGCCAGCGCGATCTCCGCCCGGAGGGCGTCGATGCGCCGTTCGGCTTCCTCCGACGTCAAGTCGCGCGCGTACTGGTCCGGCTGATAAGCCTCCTCGGCCAGGCTCCTCAACCGCAGCGCCTGGGCGCGCGACATCAGACCGCCGAAGCGGTCCGCAACCCCGCCAAATCTCACCGCCGCTGTGCTCATGGTCCACCTCACTTGCCGGATCGTGACTTGACAATATGTTCTATTTTTGTTCTAACAACCCATGGACAACAAGATCAATGAAATTCGTCGCAGGATCAGCACTTTGCGGGCTGAGATGACCTTGATCGAAGCGTCGATCCGGGACCAGGTCAATCGCGACCTGGATTGCAGCGAAGCGTCATACCGGCTGATGGCGATGCGCGCAGAGGTCGCCGAGCTGATCGGCCGATGGAAAGCCGCCGGTGGCGGCGAGCGCCTCCCGACCGTTCGCGAGCGGCTCAGCCGAAGCTATGCGGATCGCCCGATTGCATCGGTCAAGGCGGACAAGGCCAGGCCGGACAAGCCTAAGCCCAAACCGGGCCACGCCAGGGTGTGATCCGGCCGCCCGGTCGAACCAGCGCGGACGCGCGCTTCGAGCGTAAATCGGGTTTCCGAGTCGGAACCTGAGCCGCAGGATCGGCATTTTCTTGTGGTGAGAGCCAACACCATAGCATTGCCCAGCGCCATGATCGCCGATCCGACCGCGCCACCGCGGGCATCGATGAATGACGATCGCAGCCCGCTGCTGACGCTGATCTCCTGCATCAGCTGCATCAGGACGATGCGGCTTGAGAGCAGCTATCCGGGCAGCGAGGGCAAGGACATCCTTCAATACCGCTGCGAACAATGCAGCCGCATCGAGCGGGTGCAATTGGTGCGGCGAAGCTGGCCGGCCGAACGCTAGTCCCACTCTGCGAAAAGTTACAATGCCGGGTCGGAACTTTTGGTTCCATTAGCGATTAAGTCACTCGGTTTGCGTCACAAATCGCGGTTTTGGCGTTTTCCCGCTTGAATCGATCAAGAGCAATCATTCTTATGGTCACACTGGCTTTTCCGAGTCTTTAGGATTCGTAAGCCAGTGCGTAGGGGAAATTACATGACCGATCTCGGTTCTCCGCCTCGTCCCCGTGCTGAAACACGCCGCGCTCAATCATCGAATGGAAGCCTCGATTCCTCGCACGATCTGCTGCAGTCCCTGCAGGCGATGCGCGGCGGCGATTTCTCGGTTCGGATGCGTGGCGATTACCTCGGTATCGACGGCAAGATCGCGGACGCCTTCAACGAGATCGCGACCGCCAACGAGCGCATGGCTCAGCAATTGGCGCGCGTCGGGCAGGTCGTCGGCCGCGAGGGGCAAACTCGCCAGCGCGTCAATTTCGGCCTCGCCAGCGGCGCGTGGGCCGATATGGAAAGCTCGGTCAACACGCTGATCGACGACCTCTTGTGGCCGACCCGCGAGGTCACCCGCGCGGTCGCCGCCGTGGCGCAGGGCGATCTGCTGCAAACCGTTCAGCTCGATGTCGAGGGCAGGCCGCTGCGCGGCGAATTCCTGCAATCGGCGAACATCGTCAACACGATGATCAAGCAGCTCTCGGTGTTCACCTCGGAGGTCACACGCGTGGCCCGCGAGGTCGGCACCGAAGGCAAGCTCGGTGGCCAGGCCCAAGTGCCGGAAGTGACCGGCGTCTGGAAGGACCTGACCGAGAGCGTCAACTCGATGGCCAACAATTTGACCGGCCAGGTCCGCAACATCGCCGAGGTGACGATCGCGGTCGCCAACGGCGACTTGTCGAAGAAGATCACGGTCGACGTTCGCGGCGAGATCCTGCAGCTGAAGGAGGCCATCAACACGATGGTCGATCAGCTGCGCTCGTTTGCTTCGGAAGTGACGCGCGTTGCGCGTGAGGTCGGCACCGACGGCAAGCTCGGCGGCCAGGCGATCGTGCCCGGTGTGGCCGGCACCTGGAAGGACCTCACCGATTCCGTGAACGCGATGTGCGGCAACCTGACCGCCCAGGTCCGCAACATCGCCAATGTGACCACGGCCGTGGCGCGCGGCGACCTGTCGCGCAAGATCACGGTCGACGTGTCAGGCGAAATCCTCGAGCTGAAAGACACCATCAACACGATGGTCGACCAGCTCAACTCGTTCGCCTCAGAAGTGACGCGCGTGGCGCGCGAGGTCGGCACCGAAGGCAAGCTCGGCGGCCAGGCCCAGGTGCCCGGCGTCGCCGGCACCTGGAAGGACCTGACCGACAACGTCAACTTCATGGCGTCAAACCTGACTGCGCAGGTCCGCAACATCGCCGACGTCGCGACCGCGATCGCCGGCGGCGACCTGTCGAAGAAGATCACGGTCAACGTGTCGGGCGAGATCCTTCAGTTGAAGGAAACACTCAACACGATGGTCGACCAGCTCAACGCCTTCGCGTCCGAAGTGACGCGCGTGGCGCGCGAGGTCGGCACCGAAGGCAAGCTCGGCGGCCAGGCCAACGTGCTCGGCGTCGCCGGCACCTGGAAGGACCTCACCGACAACGTCAACTTCATGGCCTCGAACCTGACCGCGCAGGTTCGCAACATCGCAGGGGTCACCACCGCGGTCGCCAATGGCGACCTGTCGAAGAAGATCACGGTGGACGTGCGCGGTGAGATCCTCGAGCTGAAGGACACCATCAACACGATGGTGGACCAGCTCAACGCCTTCGCCGGCGAGGTCACGCGCGTGGCGCGCGAGGTCGGCACCGAGGGCAAGCTCGGCGGCCAGGCCGAGGTGCGCGGCGTTGCCGGTACCTGGAAAGACTTGACCGACAGTGTCAACTCGATGGCCTCGAACCTGACGGCGCAGGTCCGCAATATCGCCGAGGTCGCGACCGCGGTGGCGAAGGGCGACCTGTCGAAGAAGATCACGGTGAACGTGTCGGGCGAAATCCTTCAGCTCAAGGAAACGCTCAATACGATGGTGGACCAGCTGAACGCCTTCGCGGGCGAAGTGACGCGCGTGGCGCGCGAGGTCGGCACCGACGGCAAGCTCGGCGGTCAGGCCGAAGTGCCCGGCGTCGCGGGCACCTGGAAGGATCTGACCGACAGCGTCAACTCGATGGCGGGCAATTTGACGGCACAGGTCCGCAACATCGCCGAGGTCGCGACCGCGATCGCCGGCGGCGACCTGTCGCGCAAGATCACGGTCGACGTGCGCGGTGAGATCCTTCAGCTGAAGGAAACGCTGAACACGATGGTGGACCAGCTCAACCGCTTCGCCGGCGAGGTGACGCGCGTCGCGCGCGAGGTCGGCACCGACGGCAGCCTCGGCGGCCAGGCCAACGTGCCCGGCGTCGCCGGCACCTGGAAGGACCTCACCGACAACGTCAACTCGATGGCCGGCAATTTGACCGCCCAGGTCCGCAACATCGCGGAGGTCGCGAGCGCGATCGCCGGCGGCGACCTGTCGAAGAAGATCACGGTGGACGTGCGCGGCGAGATCCTGCTGCTCAAGGACACCCTGAACACGATGGTCGAGCAGCTGCGCTCGTTCGCCGCCGAAGTGACGCGCGTGGCGCGCGAGGTCGGCACCGAGGGGCGGCTCGGCGGCCAGGCCGTGGTGCCCGGTGTCGGCGGCACCTGGAAGGACCTCACCGACAACGTCAACCTCCTGGCCGCGAACCTGACCACCCAGGTCCGCAACATCGCCGAAGTGACCACCGCCGTGGCGCGCGGCGACCTGTCGCGCAAGATCACGGTCGACGTGAAGGGCGAAATCCTCGAGCTGAAGAACACCATCAACACGATGGTGGATCAGCTCAACGCCTTTGCCGGCGAGGTGACGCGCGTGGCGCGCGAGGTCGGCACCGAGGGCAAGCTCGGCGGCCAGGCCGAGGTGCGCGGCGTCGCCGGCACCTGGAAGGACCTCACCGACACCGTCAACGTCATGGCGGCGAACCTGACGGAGCAGGTGCGCGGCATCGTCAAGGTGGTGACTGCGGTCGCCAACGGCGACTTGAAGCAGAACCTCACGGTGAAGTCGAAGGGCGAGGTGGCCGCGCTCGCCGACACCATCAACAACATGACCGAGACGCTTGCGACCTTCGCCGAACAGGTCACCAGCGTGGCCCGCGAAGTCGGAGTCGAGGGGCGGCTCGGCGGTCAGGCCAACGTGCCCGGCACAGCAGGCACCTGGAAGGACCTCACCGGCAACGTCAACCTGCTGGCGGCCAATTTGACCTCTCAGGTGCGCGCGATCGCGGAAGTGGCGACTGCCGTGACCAAGGGCGACCTGACGCGCTCGATCCAGGTCGACGTGCGCGGCGAGGTCGCCGAGCTCAAGGACAACATCAACACGATGATCGGCAACCTCCGTCTTACGACGGAGCGCAACACCGAGCAGGACTGGCTGAAGACCAATCTGGCCCGCTTCACCAACATGCTGCAGGGCCAGCGCGATCTTGCGACCGTCGGCCGGCTGCTGCTGACCGAGCTTGCGCCGCTGATCAATGCCCATATGGGCGTGATCTACCAGGTCGACAATCCCGAGAATGCGCAGCTGCGTTTGCTAGCGGCCTACGCCAGCGACAGCAGCAACCCGCATCCGCAAATCGTCCAGTTCGGCGAGGGACTGATCGGCCAGTGCGCGCTCGACAAGCGGCAGCGTCTCGTCTCGGATATTCCGGGCGATGCCGTACCGATCAATTCGGCCCTGATGCGGATCATGCCGAAGAACCTCGTCGTGTTCCCGGTGCAGTTCGAGAACCAGGTCAAGGCTGTCATCGAGCTGTCTTCGATCTCCTCGTTTACGACCTCGCAGATCAGCTTCCTCGAACAGCTCACCGACAGCATCGGCATCGTGCTCAACAGCATCGAGGCGACGATGCAGACCGAGGCGCTGCTGAAACAGTCGCAACAGCTCGCCGGCGAATTGCAAACCCAACAGAAGGAATTGCAGCAGACCAACGATCAGCTCGAGCAGAAGGCCCAGCAGCTCGCCGAACGCAACGTCGACGTCGAGCGCAAGAACCAGGAAATCGAGCAGGCCCGCCGCGCGCTGGAAGAGAAGGCGACCGAGCTGTCGCTGACCTCGAAGTACAAGTCCGAATTCCTCGCCAACATGTCGCACGAGCTACGGACGCCGCTGAACTCGATCCTGATCCTGGGCCAGCAGCTCACCGAGAATCCGGACGGTAACCTGACCGGCAAGCAGGTCGAGTTCGCCCGCACAATTCACGGCGCCGGTACGGATCTGCTGAACCTGATCAGCGACATTCTCGATCTGTCCAAGATCGAATCCGGTACGGTGACGGTCGATGCCGAGGAAATTCTGACGTCAAGTCTGCTCGAGACCGTCGGCCGGCCGTTCCGGCACGAGGCGGAGAACCGGCATCTGTCCTTCAGCATCGATGTCGATGCCAACCTCGCGCGCAGCATGGTCACCGACTCCAAGCGGCTGCAGCAGGTGCTGAAGAACCTGCTCTCGAATGCGTTCAAGTTCACCGCCGATGGCGGCGTCAGCCTGACCGTGTCGGCCGCGCTCGGCGGCTGGAGCGCGGAGCATCCGATCCTCAATGCCGCGCCCGCCGTCGTGGCGTTCGAGGTGTCGGATACCGGCATCGGCATTCCCCAGGACAAGCAGAAGCTGATCTTCGAGGCGTTCCAGCAGGCCGACGCCGGCACCAGCCGCAAATACGGCGGTACCGGTCTCGGCCTTGCCATCAGCCGAGAGCTGGCGAGCCTGCTCGGCGGCGAGATTCATCTGCGCAGTGCGCCCGGCAAGGGCTCGACCTTCACGCTCTATCTGCCGCTGAAATATGCCGGACCGTCGGTCGCATTGCGGCCGCAGGCTCAGCCGATACAAATGCCGCACACGGCGGCGCCGTCGCTGCAGTCATCGTCCGGTACCCAGGAGCGTGTGATCGAGCAGCTGCCGGATGACCGGCTCAATCTCGAGCCCGGCGACACCATCCTGCTGATCGTCGAGGACGACCCGCATTACGCGCGGGTGCTGATCGACCTCGCGCGCGACAAGGGCTTCAAGGTGCTGGTCGCAAGCCGCGGCGCCGAGGCGCTCGATCTCGCCAAGCAGTTCCAGCCGAGCGCGGTCTCGCTCGACGTCTTCCTGCCCGACATGCTGGGCTGGACCGTGCTCAGCCAGCTCAAGCACAATCCGCTGACCCGTCACATTCCAGTCCAGATCATCACGCTCGACGAAGATCGCCAGCACGCGCTGGCGCGCGGCGCGTTCTCTTTCGTCAACAAGCCGACCACGACCGAAGGCGTCAGCGCGGCGCTGTCGCAGATCAAGGAATACGCCAGGCCGCGCCGCAAGCGCCTGCTGATCGTCGAGGACAATGCGGCCGAGCAGCTCAGCATCACCGAACTCCTCGGGCACGAGGATATCGAGATCGTGACCAGCGGCACCGGGGCAGGGGCGCTGTCGACGCTGCGCGAAAATCCCTGCGACTGCGTCGTGCTCGATCTGCGCCTGCCCGACATGAGCGGTTTCGAGGTGCTGGATCAGATCCGCAAGGACGAAACGCTCTCCAATATTCCCGTTGTCGTGTTTACCGGCCGGGAACTTTCGGCCGAGGAAGATGCGGAACTGCACACGATGGCGCGCAGCATCGTCGTGAAAGGCGTGGAGTCGCCGGAGCGTCTGCTCGACGAAACGTCACTGTTCCTGCACCGTGTGATCACGGAATTGCCCGTCGAAAAACAGAGGATGCTGGAGAAGCTCAATAGTTCCGACGAGGATCTGATTGGCAAGACCGCGCTCCTGGTCGACGACGACGCCCGCAACATCTTCGCGCTGTCGAGCGTGCTGGAGCGGCGAGGTATGAAGGTGTTGACTGCGACAACCGGTCACGAGGCGATCTCGCTGGTCGAGTCCAATCCCAAGATCGCGGTCGTGCTGATGGACATCATGATGCCGCAGATGGACGGTTACCAGACCATCGGCGCGATCCGGCAAAACCCCGCCTTTGCGCGGCTGCCGATCATTGCGCTGACCGCAAAGGCGATGAAGGGCGACCGCGAGAAATGCCTGGAGGCAGGCGCATCCGACTATCTGGCGAAACCCGTGAACACCGAGCAATTGCTGCTGGCGATCCGCATGTGGCTGCACCGCTGATCGGCGATCGAACATGATGGACCATGAAAAGGTAAATATCCTTCTGGTCGATGACCAGCCGGCGAAGCTGCTGGCTTACGAGGTCATCCTGAAGGAACTCGGCGAGACGCTGGTCCCGGTTTCGTCGGGCCGCGAGGCGCTCGAGTTCCTGCTCAAGAACGAAGTCGCCGTGATCCTGGTCGACGTCTGCATGCCAGAGCTCGACGGCTTCGAGCTCGCCGCGATGATCCGCGAGCATCCGCGCTTCCAGAAGACCGCGATGATCTTCATCTCGGCCATCCAGGTCAGCGACATCGACCGGCTGCGCGGCTATGAGATGGGCGCGGTCGACTACGTCCCGGTGCCGGTCGTTCCGGAAGTGCTGCGCGCGAAAATCCGCGTGTTCGCCGAGCTCTACCGCAAGACGCGGCAGCTCGAACGCCTCAATGCCGAGCTCGAGGACCGGGTGCGTGCGCGCACCGCCGAGCTCGAGCAGTCGACCACACGGCTGGTCGAGAGCGAAGCGCGCCGCAGCATGGCGATCGCCGCAGGCAAGATGGGCTCGTGGGACTGGGACTGGGTCAACGGCGACTGGATGTGGGACGAAGGGCAGTACAAGATCTTCGGCGTCGATCCGAAATCCTTCGCGCTGACGTCGGACAATATCCAGCAACTGTTTCATCCCGACGATGTCGAGGAACTGCGCGAAGCCTGGGCCGGGTTCGGCAAGGGACAAACGTCCTATGAGGCCGAATTCCGCGTCATGCGGCCTGACGGCGAGGTGCGCTGGTGTGTCGGCACGGCTGCTGCCACCAGCGACCGGAACGGCAGGGTGGTGCGGGTCAGCGGCGTCACCGTCGACATCACCGATCGCAAGAAGGCCGAGGAACGGCAGAGCCTGTTGACCCGCGAGGTCGACCATCGCGCCAAGAACGCGCTCGCACTGGCGCAATCGATCGTACGGCTGACGCGCGCGCAGAACGTCACCGCCTATGTGCGGGCGGTCGAGGGCCGGATCACGGCGCTGGCGCGCGTGCACACCGTGCTGTCGCTGTCGAGCTGGCAGGGCGCCGAGATCCGCCGGCTGGTGACCGAGGAGATCGCACCTTATTCCGAAGCCGGACAGATCCAGATCGATGGCGCGGAGGTGCAGTTGCAGCCCGCGACCGCGCAGACGTTGGCGCTGGCGCTGCACGAGCTCGTCACCAACTCCGCCAAATACGGCAGCCTGTCGGTGTTGCCGGGCCGGCTCGCGATTACCTGGGAAGTGCAGGACGAGACGCTGATCCTGGCCTGGGTGGAGTCCGGCGGGCCTCCGGTGACCAAGCCGAAGCAGAAAGGTTTCGGCACGCGAAGCGTCATCGCCAGCATCGAGACCCAGCTCGGCGGCCGGGCTGACTTCGATTGGCGCGCCGAGGGCCTGATCTGCCGGCTCACGGTTCCTCTCAAGGCGATGGCTGGAGAAACCGCGGTCTATCCCGACCTGTCGGCGGCCGCCCAACGCAAGCCGATGGTCAGCTCCAGGGTTTGATCCCGCGCCCATCGATCATCAAGCCGGGTGATCCGACGCGCAGCGCCTCCAACGACAACGACGCAGACGACATTGTGACCGCAGCCGGCGGTCGAACCGCGCTATGAACTCTGCAACTGACGCAGACATCGCCCGAGGAGCACATGCCGAAGACGAATCTGGCCGGCGCAGGTCTGTCGGTCATTCTCCTCGCAGCCGCGATCGGTATCGGAGCGGCGGCGGCCGAGCCGGTCCTGAAAGGCACGGAGGCGTTCGGCGACTGGCAGCGCGACAGGCCGGGCACGGTGCGGCTGATCACCCCGCAAGACTTGCCCAGACCGGGGGCAACGGCCTCCAGCAGCAATGCGTCACGCGTTGTGCAGCGACCCGCCTCGGCATTGCCGCAGGTGCCGGCGGGGTTCAAGGTCGAGCTGTTCGCGAGCGGGCTGAGCGGACCGCGGACCATCCGGACCGCGCCCAATGGCGACATCTTCGTCGCGGAAACCGGTCCGGGCCGCATCCGCGTCCTGCGCAGCGCGGACGGCGCCGCAAAGGCTGCAAACAACGAGGTCTACGCAAGCGGACTGAACCGGCCGTTCGGCATCGCGTTCTTCCCGAACGGCGACAATCCGCAATGGCTCTATGTCGCCAACACCGACAGCGTCGTGCGCTTTGCCTACCGCAACGGTGATCTCAAGGCGTCTGGAGCGCCCGAGACGATCGTGGCCCGGCTGCCGCACGGCTACGGCCATTCCACGCGCGACATCGTGTTCACGCCGGACGGCAAGCGGATGCTGGTGTCGGTCGGATCCGCGGGCAACGCAGGCGAGGGCCTCGGCCGGCCCCCGGAAGGTATCGAAGCCTGGAGCCGCGACCACGCGCTTGGCGCGGCCTGGGGCGCCGAGACCGATCGCGCCGCCGTGCTTGCGTTCGATCCCGACGGCAAGAACCAGAAACTGTTTGCGACGGGTATCCGCAACTGCGTGGGCCTCGCGATCCAGCCGGGCAGCGGCACGCCATGGTGTTCGACCAATGAGCGCGACGGCCGCGGCGACAACCTCGTGCCTGATTATGTGACCCGGATCCGCGAAGGCGCGTTCTACGGCTGGCCCTGGTATTACATCGGCGCCAACGAGGATCCCGCGCATGCCGGCGAGCGGCCCGACCTGAAGGACAGGGTGACGGTTCCTGACGTCTTGTTGCAGGCCCACTCGGCCTCGCTTGGCCTGACCTTCTACACCGGCAGCAGCTTTCCGCCCGAGTATCGCGGCGATGGCTTTGCTGCTGAACACGGCTCGTGGAATCGGTCGAAGCGCACCGGCTACAAGGTCATTCGCATCAGGTTGAGGGACGGCGTGCCGACCGGCGAGTACGAGGATTTCGTCACCGGCTTCGTCGTCGGCGACAACGAGGTCTGGGGCCGACCGGTTGGCGTGACCGTGGCGCGCGACGGTGCTCTGCTGGTCTCCGAAGACGGCAACGGCACGATTTGGCGGATCAGCCACGAGTAGCCGTTCTGTCGGACGCCGCTACCCCAAGCCGTCCTTGAGGCCGTATTCCTCATAGATTGTCAGCGGATTGGTATCGGGAAACAACCGGCACTTCGCCTGCGCCAGATGCAGCGTGACGGCGCCGGCCTCGCACCGCGCAGTCAGAATCTTCCGGACATCCTCCATATGCGCACGCGGCTGGTGCTTCGACGGCAACTGTTCCAGCGCAACCAGCGCCGTGGCCAGGGCCTCGGTGACCACCCACTCGTCGTGTCCGGTAATTCCCTTCCGCGGCATCGCCACACCCTCCGTCGCACCGGCTGCGACATTGTAGCGCGAGAGGGGTAGGGGCTGTCATCAGCCAACATGGGCAGGGCAACGCGGAACCGGTTGGCGCGCCCCTGCCACGATGCGCCGCAGGGAACCAGCATGGCAGCGCGCAGCGGCAGTGATTACAACGACGGTCGCGCCCTTCACCACCCAGCCTGCCTGGATGTTTGAACCCTATCTCTCGGCCTGGAGCCTGGTCTCCGACGGCGACGTGATCGTCACGCACGCCGCACGGTTGCTGCCGGTGCGGCAGCACGGCGAACCGGCCATGCTCAAGCTTTCGCACGAGCCGAACGAGCGCCTCGGCGGCATCGTCATGGCGTGGTGGGATGGCGACGGCGCGGCGCGGGTCCTGGCCCGTGACGGCAAGGCGCTGCTGCTCGAACGGGCGATGGGTGCAGCGTCGCTGAGCGACATCGCCCGAACCGGCCGGGACGATGAGGCCTGCCGAATTCTCTGCGCAACAGCCGAGCGGCTGCATGCCCGGAGAGCAAAACCGAGGCCGGACTTGACGCCACTCAGAGACTGGTTTCGCGCGTTGTGGCCGGCGGCGAGAGCGCACGGCGGCATCCTGAACCGATCGGCCGACACCGCTGAGGCGCTGCTCGGCGATCCGCGCGAGATCGTGGTGCTGCATGGCGACCTGCACCATGACAATGTGCTCGACTTCGGCGCGCGCGGCTGGCTCGCGATCGATCCCAAGCATCTGGTCGGCGAGCGCGGCTTCGACTTCGCCAACATCTTCACCAACCCCGATCTTGCCGATCCGACACGGCCGGTCGCAACCGAACCCGGCCGCTTTGCGCGGCGTCTCGACGTCGTCGTGGAAACGGCGCGGCTGGATCGCCGGCGCCTGCTGTCATGGATCATCGCCTGGACAGGCTTGTCGGCAGCATGGTTCCTGGGCGATGGCGATCCGCTCGCCGAGATCGACCTTGCGATCGCACGACTTGCCGTAGCGGAGCTCGACCGGATGGCGTGAAGGCGCGCAGCGACTATGCCGCCGCGACGCTGGCCCCGCTCAACGACACGCTCAGGATCCGCCACTTCGAGATATCGAAGAAGTAGGCGGCCTTGATACGTGCGGACGCGGGATCCGGCGCCTGAATCGCCGTGTGGAATTGCCGCGTTCCATCGCTCAGCGAAATCCGGAATGTCTGCATTGGTCGAACCTCCACGCAGCCGATGCTGCGGCAAGGAGGGTTAAGATCCGGTTGCCGGTGACGGTGTCCGCGCCGCGCACGCGCGCCTTACGCGATGCCTTTCCCGGCCGAAGCCTGCGGCGACCGCACCATCGTATCTTCTGCACCGACGACGCGTCCGTCCTGTGCGCGCAGTTCTAGTCGCCGCACCGGCAACCCGTTCTTTCGATCGACCAGGAGCACATGCGCCTCGTCGGGCTCGAAGAAGAAATCCTCGCCCCACTGCCGGAGCGCGACGAGGAGCGGGAACAGCCCGCGACCTTTCTCGGTCAGCACATATTCCTGATACGCGCTTCCGTCCGCCGCGGGCACGGTCTCCATGATGCCGTGCGCCAAGAGATTGCGCAGCCGGGCGGAGAGGATGTTCTTGGCAAGCCCGAGGCTCTTCTGAAATTCGCCAAACCGGCGCAGCCCGTCGAACGCGTCGCGGACGATCAACAGCGACCACCAGTCGCCGATCGCATCGAGCGGCCGGGCCACTCCGCACATCGAGTCCCTGTGGCTCACTCGCTTGGCCATCGTGATCCGCCTGACGTCTTTCATCGCGGCGCGGCCCGAAAAGACCGCCCGATCGAGAACTCGATATATCGGTTGCAAAGTAAAACCTCAAGCGATACATGATGGTTTCAAATTAAAACTATCCGAGGCCCACCATGATCCAACCCGATGCAACGTTCGACGGCACCTTTCCCTTCACGCCGCATTTCAGCGCGGCGCTGGGCTTTCCGATGCATTATGTCGACGAAGGCCCGCGGGACGGCGAGGTGGTGCTTTGCCTCCACGGCGAGCCAACCTGGGGCTATCTGTTCCGGCATCTGGTGTCGGTCCTGCGCGCAACGCACCGCGTGGTCGTCCCGGATCACATGGGCTTTGGCAAGAGCGCAACGCCGGCGCAGCGCAGCTACTGGCTGCAGGATCATGTCGACAATCTCGAGGCCCTGGTCCTTGCGCTCGACCTCACCAATATCACCCTCGTGATGCATGATTTCGGCGGTCCGGTCGGCATGGGGTTCGCGGCACGCCATCCGGATCGGATCCGCCGCGTCATCTCGGCCAACGGACCGACGCCGTTCGGGCAAAGTGATCTGTTCGCGCGCGTCACCGCGAATGCGCAGGTCTCGCCCTGGTTTCAATGGATCGCAGCAGCCGAGACGAACGGCGAGCTCGAGCCGGTGCTCGGCCAACTCGGCTTCAATATTCTCAGCACGCTGAAGCTCAACGGCTTCGAGAACAACGCGGTCATCACCGACGCCTGGCTCGCCGCCTACGGGGCGCCTTTCGCGCGCCCGGCCGACTGCCTCGGCGCGATCGGATGGGCGAAGGGCTTTGCGACCGGGGCGCACCAATTCGAGGCGCCGACGCCTGCCGCCGATCGCGCGATCCGCAGCAGGCCGGCGCTGGCGATCTGGGGCGAAGCGGACCGCACGCTGCATGCAGACCATTTCCTGCCGCTGTTCTCCGCGATCTTCCCGGCGGCGCCGGTCAGGCGCCTTGCCGGCGTCGGGCATTACTGCTTCGAGGATGCGCCGCAGGACATTGCCGGCCTGATCGTGGAGTTCATTGCGCTGACTTGACGGCGGCCCGGCAAGACCTGGCCGTCGGGATCACGCAGCAGAGATCCGGGACATTGATTGGATTACGCCTGCACGGACGACGCGCAGGCCGTCCGCATTCCCATCCAAATCGGCGCGTAGCGGTTCAGCTCGCGCCGGCGAGGATGACGAGGTTGTTGATGACAGGCGTCGAGCAGAACGCCACGACAAGGGCAATCTTGGCAAGGCTTTCACTGCGCCACAGCAGCGCGATGACGAGATAGGTCAAGCCAAGTTTCGGGATCAGCCACCAGACGCCGAACCAGGCCTGGGCCATCTGCATGAACGGATTCGCCTCGCCGAATCCGAGCTCCAGAATCCTGTTGGTGGTGGCGAGGTCAGCGCATCCCAGAACCAGTACGGAAAGCAACAGCAGTGCCTTGACCCAATTCATCTCAACCTCTCGGTGCCGGACGCCGAACGGGCATTGCACCTACCATTCAAGCTGATTCGTTAATTGTTGGTTGGGGCAGGGAACTGCAACCGGGCCAGCTTGCGGAGGCGGTGAGCGTGGCGGAAGGGGTGTCCTGTCAACTCGGCTGGAATGATTTGGCATTTTGAATCATGGTCACCAAAAGCCACGGTATGAACTACGGTCAGCGACAGTTGGGGTGGGCGCGGATTGGTCTTTGCTGGCGAGCATCTGAGCATCGAGATTCTGCCATTCAAAATTCAGTCCTCGATCATCAGACCCGACGGCAAGTAAGCAAGTAACTTTCCGTCCGGCGGACCGTATCTCCAAAAGCGGGCGGCGCGGTGAAAGCCATCGATTAATATCAGAAAGCTGAACGAGCGGCCAAACGTGATCGGATCCGCAGGAAATTCATAGCTCGTTCCCTTGCGAAGCACGTTTCGAGGATCATCTGGATCGACGCTTGTCGTTGTCATGTATTCCTCGAACGAAACAAAGCGTCCCTCGCTTTCGGGATCCCACACATTTGGCGGCACGAACATCGAGCCCAATCTGGTCCGGCCAATTTCGATAACGTCGAATGAGAGCACTCCGGTCAGAAATGCGAGCAGGACGGGCCGAGCGCAAGCGGTACCAAAGGCGAGCTCATATTGTTCGGCTTCGGACAACTGCTCGAATGCCGTCCCGCTCGATCGCTTTGTGACGAGATGCTCCAGATGAGAATAGTGCCGGGCGGCCGCAGAATCTGTCAGCTCGCTGTAAGCCCATCGAGCTTGAACTTCCAACAGGGGCACGTTTTGCAGTCTCAAGTCATCCACTTTCTCTCGATCGAAATTGGGCTAGCTCTATCCAGGCCATTCCGCGATTGCGCCACATTGACAGTAATCGCGCTATTTGGTGCTCAGCCGGTCGCTGACACCATCGTCGCGCTGAACCACCAGGGGAGGGATGCAGACGTAGCTTTGCAATGTGGGATAAGCCAAGTTCATAGCGCCGTCGATCCCCTGATCCTGATCGACGATCGATGTTCCTGGAAACGGCACGAACTGCTTCTTGAGCGGCAGAACGCTGCCCAAGAGGCGCCTCGCTCCGCGTGGACTAATTGAGTATGCCTGTGTTCCGTAGGCGTGCCTGAGCCTGTGGGGGTGATAAATTGGTCGGCCGTCCGAAGTATCGCTCCAGGTAAAAGGTTCGGTTCGATCGTAAAACCGCATCTCCGAGGCGGAGAATCCAAGATCGATCCAGAGGAAAAGTGGATCGTAAATGAACCCCCACAATATTATATCCCAATCGGTTGGAAGCTGGGCCAGCACCGCCAGGCGGTGCTCATCGAATACAGGATGACTAAGCGCGTCGTCCTCGAAGATCGTCAACGGCTGGTCTTGAGACGCGGCCTTTTGCCAAAGCTGTATGTGAGACAGCGCGCAACCCAAGGCTCCCGCGCTGTAGTCAAGTTCAGGGGCAATGAGCCCTTGTCTTTCGAGGTCTAAGCGATCCAGCTTGCGGCCGTCGATCGCTGAAACTCGCTCAAAGTTGCCGAGCTTGGCATTGCGAGATCTGAACTTATCCCAGCGAGCCGTGCTTCGGTCCAAATTGATTACATGAATAGCATTCGCTGATTGCTTATTCTTTTGCGCCGCTCGAAATGGCGCGTTTGACCCCTTTGCTAGCAGGTACGAACCTAAGCCATTTGATACGATCGAGCGAGCCGCAGCCTCGGCGCCGATCGGATTTAGGTGAAATGCGTCTTGAAAAATGTCGGTACGGCCAGCCAATTGCGCTTCCAAATCGCACAGGGCGTGTTCTCCAGAACGAGCAGCCGCGCGAGTGGTCTCGTTGATCAGTACGCGAGTTCGGGCGATGCCGGGATCGATACTTTCGTCCCGCAGATGGGGAATAGTCGCGAACCAAAGCTCGATACCAAACGATCGCGCGGCTAGGGAAAAGAGATCGAGTAGCCGACGACGATCCGCGACGTTCGGCGCGGAAAGCAGGTTTTGGTCGCGCCACGAGTTGTTTGCATTAAGGTCGACGATCGGCTCGAGCCAACAATCGCGGCTCCAAAAGCTCGACTCGAGATTCGCAACATCCACATCCACAATCCCTGTCATCAGAATGACGACGTCAGGCTTGAGCGGTATGATCTTGTTGAGAAACAAGTTCAGCATATGGAGAGTGGTCGCACCGCTGTAGCCCCCGTTTCTCACGATGACATCTACAGCATTCTCGCTACGCAGAATGGTCTCTAGCTTTGCGCAAAATCGGTCATCGGGATCGAGGTACATACCTTCGACCACGCTGTCGCCGAGAACGATCACGGTTTGGGCCGCTGTAGTCGGGGACTTTGATCCACGAATGAAGCCGAGAGCGTCAGTCTCCAGAAGATATGGCTTTCGGACGAGAGTATGATTCCGACTTTGGACGTACTCATCTGAAGGTGTGTGAGAGAAGGACGCATTTGCCGGATACTCCTTCAATCGTATCGCTCTTTTCCCATCGCTGGCTGGAACGGTGTCCTTTCTCGGTGCTTCCCGTGCGGGCTTGGCGGCAAGTTCTCCGGCGATCAGCGGTCGGATTGCCTCCCCATCGGACGCGAAGGTCAGCCATCCGTAGACTTCGCGAGTGTCTAATATCTGTGAGATTCCCGCGCGTCGCGCGCTGTCGGCGAATACCACATATTCATACCGGCCCGATCCATCATCGTAGGTCAATTGCGGTATGGCGTCTGCGCGAACCAGATATGTGCAATGCACCACCGGCACCTCGTGGAGGCCCGGCGACGACCGGCTGAGAATAGTGTTGTATTCGTCGCTCGGAAGAAAATATCCGTTCGCGTCGATCTTCTGGTGATAGTTCGAGTACAGCGGCCGGTCGGCGTCGACACACTTGAGCAGCGGCGCTACGATCGGAAGATTGAGTTCTACAAGGTGCCGCAAGGTGAGGGGACGTAGGTAGTTGTCGACGTCGACCACGAAATAATAGTCGCATCCCAGAGCCAAAGTCTGGTTCATGCTGTGTTGGCGAATTCGACCTAGCACGGAGAAGCGAGTGGCATTCCACTCATGGTCAGCAAAGTCCTGAACGCGTTCCGAAACATTGCTATCGTCAAGTTCTACGTGCGAATATCGCGATCCGACACGCTGAAGCCAGTCCCGGAGAATTTCGGCGGTATCATCCCGGTTGTTGTTGGTCCGGACGTGGAGCGCGATCCGCTCCGACGGATAGTCGAGCGCTTCGATGCAGTCCAGAAACAGCGGCAAGTGGCCAGCTTTGCTTTTGGCAAGAATTGCTATCAGCACTTTGGGAAGCGGACGATTTCCGTCGGGTTCATTGAGTGCATTCGGTAGTTCGACCCTTTCGGATATCCGGTCCTTCGCAAAACGCAGATTGTCTTCTACGCGGCTTCTCAGGCCTTCATCGATTGACGGATTCTGAAGGATGCGAAGGCAGGCGTCCATGCAGCCTTGATAATCGCCAGCCCAAAAAGCGTTGACGGCGAATTCATCGAGTAGTCCGAACTCATAGATCCATTCCTCGGCGAACAGCGCTCCAACAGGCATCGGCAAATCAATGCCGCGGCGCGCGATATCAGCTCCCTCCTTGTTGCGACCCTTTGAACGGCAGTAGCGGCTGGCACCATGCAACGCCTCAGCTCGCGCGAGCTGAGAATCGGCGGCCCGCTGATAAGCCGCGATGACCTCGTGTTCAGGATGATCGAGCGCTTCCTTGAGCCGCGCCGCAGAATAGAGAGAAATAAAGACCTCTTCCTGCCAAAAGCCCATTTCAGCGCGCGCCAAGTAGTGGGGCAGCGCTTTCTCGGGCTCGTTGCAGTCACGATAGCTTTGAGCAAGGTAGAACGTGTAACGAGAGCGGAGAAACGCGTCCGTCTCGTTCTGCAGGGCGCCCTCCAGCAGCGCTGCATCTTTGCGGTATTTCTCGGGATCCTGGCTGCGTGCACCGCCGCCGCCAATCTGGATCGCAAAGCCGGAAGCGGTCTCCCGACCGCGAGCGTCGGCCGGCGCTTCCACGAACTCGTGCAAGACACCTCGAAAATAGAACTCCTTCTTGTTGCTGCAAAGCTGAGGCCGATGATGGCGGATGCCGTTGTGGTTGATGGCCACGTCATAGAGGTCGGCAGTCATGCCAGACTTGAAGGCGGCGACGTCAAACCCCGGCTCGATGGTGAGCGCGTCATCGGCGTCGATGATGAGGGCGTAGTCGACGTCCGGGTTCCGGCGCAGGCAAGCGAGCGCATGCGATCGGTTGTAAGCGAAATCCCGCCAGGGTTCGTCGATGACTTCGCCTGTCAATCCATTGCTGTCGAGCCACTGTCGTATGATGTCTTGCGTGCCGTCGGTCGAGCCGGTGTCTTCGATCAACACATAGTCGATCATCGGTCGAACGCTGTCGAGGCAACGAACGATAACCGCCGCCTCGTTCTTGACGATCATGCACAGGCCGATCGACTTTCCGTTTGGTTTCGACAATCCGGACTCCTTGACCACAGGCTCTTTATTGCTGCGCTCGTTCTCGCACCGCTGGGAAGACGGAGCAGCTGAAACCGCGGTTGGCGGCGCCGAATTGCCTTCAAGTGCAGTACTCACTTCGGCCGCCTCAATCGAGGCGATCCAGGATTCGCTATCGGCGACACCGTAAGATACGAGCAGGCGACGGCCGTCTGGATGCCAAGCCAGCCCCGCCGCGAACTCGACCCCTTTTTCCTTGAAATAGAACGGGCGACTAAGCCGGCGCAGATTATTTTCGCTATCGAACCATACAAAGCGATGCTGATAGAACCTTCGATCGTTCTGCCACTGAACTTCATGAACGAGTGCGAGCCATCCTTCGTCAAACTCAATGAGTTGTGTTCCGCCTCGGAACTGTTCGACGGCGAAGCCGGCATCGCTCTCTGAGACGGTTTCACCCCTGTCGTTTACGATCCTGGTCGGGTCGCATGAGTAGATGAAATGCAGACTTGCGCCCTTGGCTTGCGGCATCCAGTTCTTTTCATGGAGTCGTGGACCCTCAGGACGAAGCACGAGCCACTCAGCGAGTCGGGTTTCCGAATTGCTTCGTTGTTCAATCCGGGCGATCAACTGTTCGCACCAGCCTTCAGCATTCAACTCGCGGACGCATGAGCTGCCCCATAGCGAGCCATTCCAACTGAACAAACGAATATCCTCGAGTCCTTGCACTTCCTCGAATTGGGTTTTTGGGAAGTCGGCGGGCAGCAGAAGTTCGGCCGCAGTTTCCACCTCAAGATCCGCGTTCAACCGTAGCAGATAGTTGCGCGTTCGAATGGGAGCGCCGTTATCTGTCTCATAGGTGCCGTCTTTGAGCAGGCGAAAATTCACTGTCCGCTGCACGAGATAGAGGTCATTTCCATGACGCGAGACAGAGGGATTGGTTGGCCGATAGCCTTGAGGGACGTCGCAATCCACCTGTCGTGCAGAAAATGATCCAAATAGCCGCTCCGCCGGCTGCAGGTAAAAGAATAAGTTTGTCCGCGCGAGCTCACGTGGGGCGTCCGGAATTGCTCGGTTGAGCGCCAGGCTGTTGCAAATCGAGTAGCCACGGTCCCAGCGGGCGGCGTCCTGACTATAATTTGCGGCGATCGAGAATTCCTCGCGAAGGCCGGTCTGGTAGACGTCGGTTTCAATGAAAAGGATGTCGTTTTCGGGGGCCGATATCGAAAGGCCGAGCTCGGAAAAGTGGAGGCTTGTCTCATACCTGCCGCGTTCTCGATAGTATCGTGCCAGTTCGTAAAGGGGTTCCGCGCGTGTCGGCCTTTGCTTGAACGCTTCAAGTGCCTTGCTGACGAAGCCGTCTTCGTCGCCCAGGTCTCGCAGGCACCGTGCGTGCTGCAGCCGTGCCATCCACGCTTCTTCGTCCCAGCCTTCCATGTCCGCGCGCTTGGCAAAGGCTGCGGCGGCTTCGACATATTGGCAGGCATCTCGGTAGGACCACGCAAGATAAAACCAGTACCGAGCGTTGTCGGGCTCAAGGTCGAGCGCCGCTTTGAGTAGTCGGATATCCCGCTCTGATTTGTCGCCACGATTCGATCCATCGGCGTGATCGATGTACCAGGCGCCCTGCAGTTCAACGACGTCTCCCGGGACGTCGATATATTCGTGCGTCACTCCAAAGTACTTCGAACCACTGTCACGCCGAACCAGTCGGGTGTTCCAGTAGCTCAATCCGCCCGACGCGCGCTGCAAGAGGCGGTAGCCTGGACCGGAAAGGGACTTACGAAATTCGGCGTTGTCGACGATGAGCTCCATATCGGCGTCGTTGAACAGGACGTAATCGAACTCAAGCTCTGAGGCGCAGGCACGATCGAGCGCGTCGTTCCGAGCTTGTCCGAAATCGTGGAACGGAATTGTATGAAGTTCTCCCGGAAGATTGCGCCGGGCAAAGAACGTCTTGATGAAGTCCTGCGTGCCGTCAGACGAACCGGTATCGCAGATGACCCAGCAAGCGATGTGGTCAGCGACCGCCGCCAGGCAGCGCTCGAGATTTGCCACCTCGTTCTTGACGATCATGTTCAGGCAAAGGCGCTTATTTTCCACCACCGCCAAACTTTTTCGGTTTCCGCAAGCAATTGTAAAAAGTTCAAACCAGGAAATATTGTGCTCGACGCCCTAGGTCAGCGAACCCGTTGTTCCATCGAACGTCGCGAAACAATTTAGCTGAAATTGTTCGGGCAGCAAATTCAGTGAGTTGTGCGCTACATGCGAGGTCAGCCCGCTGGTTAATGGAAATGGGGAGCGAAATAATTTGATGTATTTTGATTTCGATCTTGAATTTTCTTGCGCTCGCTTTCTCAGTCTGCTTTACATCTTAAGGGATAATTAATTTTGCGGTCCGTCTGCGATTCAGGCGGGAACTTTTTGAATGACGTTCAATCTTGGAATGTGATCTTCAGCGCGTTTTTGGCGACTGAAGTGAGTGTAGCGGGTACCACCCAAGGTTGAACCACTAAATTGTGGTTGGTTCGAGCGTCGGTCTCCGGACAAACGTGCTCCGGGATTCGATCTCGTGAAATGCGTTGGGTGGCGCCGTATGGTTAAGTCAGGTCCGGCCGATAAGTCGGCCTCTTCCCGCAGCTCTGTTTCCGTCACACCTCCCTTAACGGGAGAAGGCATTGCCAAATATGCGGGGCTTCTCTCCGCGGGCATCTCAAACGAAATCACGGTAACCGGATCGTTGCCGCGTGGCGCGACCACCCAGAACATTACCTACTTCGTCGTCGATCGAGCCACGAAGACGATCGTTTCCCAGGTCATTTTACCAGACGCGTCCGATCGCTTCAGCGCGGTCGAGATGCGGATGAAGGTCGGGCGCTACGCGAGTGCCTACGACATCGGCACTTTTGATTCGAACGGCGAGTTTACGGTCTGTCCGTTTCTGTCCGTCCGAAGCTCTCTGAGTCTCTCATCACCAAGCGGACCAAGTAGCAAATAGTCTGAACGCACTACAGAGCGTCTGCACATTGATTTGGGCTGAGGCGGCAACCCGCGCTCGGCCTGACGTGAATTGTTGTAAGTCAAAACAGGACCAATTTCATGGCCCACAAATCAGAGCTTCTGTTCGTCGATCCGCTCGTTCCCGACCTGAACACGCTGCTGGAGAATCTCCGGCCCGAGGTTCGGGCTATTGTGCTCGACGGTGCAAGGCCTGCTGCAAGGCAGATGGCGGAAGCGCTGGTGGGGATCGAAGGCCTCGATGCGATTCACATTGTCGCGCATGGCGCGCCTGGGCGTGTTTGCTTCACATCCGGCGAGTGGTCAGTTGATACCCTGCCAGTTCACGCCAAGGACTTGGCCCGAATTGGTAGCGCTCTTGCTCAAGAAGGAGATGTACGGCTCTGGAGTTGCGATGTCGCTCGAGGCTCTTTCGGCGCGAGTTTCATTGGGGCGCTTGAGCATGAGTTCGGCGCTGGCGTTGCGGCGGCATGTGGGCCGATCGGCGACATGCGCCGCGGAGGGACGTGGCGCCTGGAAAGGTCAAATTGCAACGGGCAGTACTTGCCGTTTGCGCCGGAGATGCAGTCAACCTATGCGGGACTTTTGGCCGTTGTCGATGACTACGTTACGATCAGCGGCTCCGTAGGTAATGGCAGTGGTCACCTGTCGAGCGGCACCTACTATATCGAAACGACAATCGGTGGCGTGGTCACCGTTGTTGGCTCGTTTACGATCCCGAATATCACCAACGTTGCGTTCCAACTCAACGTACTCGTCAGCTCCACAGGCAATTACACCGTCGTCAATTTTTTCGGTTTGACGGTTGACGGTACGAGTAGCGGTGAGACCTTCACGCTGACAGGTCCCAACAGTAATGTGGGTCCCACCGGCGCCACGGGTTCGACCGGTTCAACTGGCGCCACCGGCGCAACAGGATCAACTGGCGCTACAGGTGCGACCGGCGCCACGGGCAGGACGGGCGCGACGGGATCGACCGGCGCTACGGGCGGAACGGGCGGGACAGGATCAACCGGCGCCACAGGTGCGACTGGCGCCACGGGCGGAACGGGCGGGACGGGATCGACCGGCGCCACGGGTGCGACGGGCGCCACGGGCGGGACCGGATCAACCGGCGCCACAGGTGCGACTGGCGCCACGGGCGGGACCGGATCAACCGGCGCCACAGGTGCGACTGGCGCCACGGGCGGGACGGGCGGGACGGGATCGACCGGCGCCACGGGTGCGACCGGCGCCACGGGCGGAACGGGCGGGACGGGATCGACCGGCGCCACGGGTGCGACCGGC